>PJEL010000417.1_pt1 | contig 49866 bp, 30 predicted proteins | sample 1853271 | NCBI WGS metagenome assembly PJEL01 (sample SAMN08108733, study PRJNA415343) | Invertebrate metagenome, whole genome shotgun sequencing project. | host: Globobulimina | place: Sweden: Gullmar Fjord | collected 2015-08
ATAGAATTATTTTACTTCTTTATTCTACCTTTTGAAACTCTGCGTAGTGTTCACACGTCGCCGTATACAGAAACACTCGTGTGGGCAACAGAAACGTAGATCGGTCGAGATCCCAAGCACATCAACCGTCGTTGAATAGTATACCTCAAGGCCTACTACTACACCAAAAAAGAATTAATTATGTCTATTGCAAGAGCAAGAATTATTCCCATGGACTTCAAGCAGGAGCCTGGGACGGAGCTTTATCCAGGCGTGTTCCTTGGCAAGTTGCTCGGCGCGGGTTCACAGGCAAAGGTGTACACACTTGTGGACAAGGATGGAAAAGCATTGAACAAAGTTTTGAAGATTGGTCATACTGACATTGGCCATACCATGATTCTCAACAAGTTTGCGGCATCCATGATGGACTTGCAGCATGAATGGGAGCTTGGTGTGAGAATCATGGCTGTTCTGAGGGATGAAAATGGATATTTACCAGGGTTTACGAGTACCTATGATTCATGCATCTCTAAAGATGGGAAGACTGGACGTGTTGTATTCCGTGGTATGGTTCTTGAGCAAATTAATGGATATCCTGTGAGGAAACGTCTCAAGGACCCAAATTTCTGCAATATCAAGTACGTGAGAGAGATGCTCTACCAGCTTCTGAATGCTCTTGACAGGGGTCAAAGGCTTCTTGGATTTACACACGCCGATATGGGTCTTGGTAACGTGATGGAACATTACCCAGAGGTGTATGAAGAGGGAAGTGTAACATCTCCTTCAGATGTTCCAGGACTGGAGGAGAGTGGAAGTGGATCTCTGTTGCCATTGGGACCAAAGATTGAATTCAAAATCATTGACTACGGTTTGGTGGAACTCAATGACAAGCTGGCATATACTGCTGGTGGTACTACACCAGCCCAGACCATTGCCAAGTATGACCAAGAGTTCTCCAAGCACCAAGGAGTGGATGCATCATTGGAATTTGGGCCAGATAATCACGATAAATGTGATGAGTGGAAGCTTGAAAGGCCATCTTCTATGGCAGATGGTGGCGACGATTACTTTTTGGTCAAACCAAAGCATTTGCATGGTCGCAAGAAGGTTCACAAGGATACCACACAAGAGCGAATCAATTTGAACGGAGCTTGTGGTCCTGTTGAGAAGATGTACAGACTCTTCTGGGCACGCAAAGGTGACGTTTTCCACTTGCTTCTCGCTTTGGGAACAATTCTCAATGAGAGAGTGTGGCCAAAGGAAGATGAACGCGAAGTGCGCATGTTTGCCCATCTGGTCTACCATGTGACTGGAGTCAAGGTGACTGCCTACTTTGCCTCGGCTGATGAACCAAAGAAATCCAAGGTGCTCGGAAGGCGTGACAAGACTGCCGTGATCTCAAAGGTAAAATCGTTTGATGCCTCTGATGATGAGCTGGATGAGGTTGAAACAAAGAACAATGACGTGTATGGCAAGAAAAAAGGGCTCTTCAGTTGCTTTGGAAGGGGCCATATGTTCTACAGAGCCCATGCACATCCCTTCAACTCTGGCCTGCTGGCAGGAGAGGCTCTTGTCTCTCCATTCTTTGGAACTGCCATCCCACCTGCAGCTCCACAGGCGACAACGAGTGACATATTGACATACAAAAAGTAAACAATATCCCGACATTCCTGCTTCTACGGGAGTAGATAAGCTTTTCAAGACAAGCTCCACAAGACAGGATGTAACAAACTCAATTGCCTATTTGTACTTTACAGATATACATGATGATGCAACCGGCCAACGCCATGCATCTCGTTACCATCGGGTTTCTTCGTATTCTTCACCACGGACCTCGGATAGTGCAGACATTTTTGGTATATTGTCTTGTATATGATTTTCATGCACAGGTGCTGAAGAAAATAGCATTCGAACCATGAGTGCCGAAACTAAATCTATACATACTCAAGCTTGTGCTCGAGTCGTTCCGGTGAATTTCAAGCCAGTTCCCGGTCTCGAGGTACGTATTAGATATCATAATGTATATTATATTACAACATAGCCCACAAGCACACCCGTGTGTTTGCGCGAAGACGCAGTATGTCTCGTTGGCCTTGTTTACTGATTCTTTTTCCTTCTCTAGGTATTTGATGGAGTATGTTTGGGCAAACTGCTTGGAGCAGGAGTTCAAGCAAAAGTATTTGATCTTGTCTACAAGGATGGTACTCCTACTGGGAAAGTACTGAAGATTGGGCACCAGGATTTGGGGCACTCTCTCCTCCTCAGTAAAATGGCTACATCGATGATGAGCTTGCAGAGAGAATGGGAGATTGGCATGCAGTTGAAAGCTGGACTTGAAGAAGATGATGGAAGTCTCCCAGGATTCACGAGAACGTGTGATTGCATGGCTATTATGAAGGACAAGGCTCATACGGTGACATTCCGTGGGATGATGATGGAAAAGATTCAAGGATGGTCTGTTGCCTCGAGAATCACTGATCCTTCTTTCCATAATATACATTATATCAGAGAAATGTTGTATCAGGTTTTTTCTGCCCTAGATCGGGCCCAACGGTTCCTTGGATTCAATCATGCAGATTTGGGACTGAACAATGTCATGGAGCATTATCCCGAGATTGAAACATCTTTGAAGGAACAGCAAAAAACTGAAAACCTCGTGGCTATGAATAGAAATAAAAGTGGTGTGAATGGGGATTTGAGTCCTAAAACACCAGGAAAAGAGGCATCTTGGAACAGGCCAGAATTTGGATGCACCATCCCCCCACCTGTTCCTGGGTATACATGTGGATTGGATGGCAGTAAGCTTCCCTTGGGGCCAAATATTGAGTTTAAGATTATTGATTATGGGGTTGGCGAATTCAATGAGACATTGGCACAGGCAGCAGGGGGGTACACAGCAGATGAGACTCTGAGGAGAATTCACGAAGTGTTCTCAGAGAGAGGTATCCCAGTTGGAGAAAACGCTAGCGATGATTTGCTTCGTTTGGTTGAAGAGGATGAAAAGAGAAATCAAGTCAAGACACGCAAATCAAAAAGAGGTATATTTTTGAGGCGTGAAAAGGACAATCGATTTGTGGTCATGGTGGAATCTGACAAGAAGGCAACCAAAAAGGCAATGCACAGGCAACCAACAACAACTTCCGTGTCCAAGGGAGTTGTTGAGAAAATGTACAGAAACTTTTGGGGAAGAAAAGGAGATGTATTCCATCTCCTGCTCTCTCTTGCTGTCACATTGGATGATCGTGTATGGCCAAAAGAGGATGAGAAGGATGTCCAACTCTTCATCTCCTTGGTACACCATGTCACTGGCGTCAAGATGAAGGCTTACTTTGTATCTCCTGATGACTCTAAACGAATCAAAGTCATGGGGAGACGACTGAGAGAAGACGAAGAATCAACAAAAGAGGGAGAATACACACCATACCTCTATGGCACACGTGCTCGGTTGTTCAACAAGATGAGGAAATTTAGAATGGTCGTTGCAGCTCACTTTAAACCTTTCAACTCTGGATTATTGGCAGGGGAGGCTCTGGTGTCTCCATTCTTTGGAAACCAAGGTCCTCCACATGCTAAACTTCCAGTATGTGTGCAGAGTGCATTCCCATTCAAGTCGTCCTAAATTGGAGGAAAAACTCAAAGATACAGAATGTATTTATATTGTTTATGAACCACAACTTTTTATCATTTTATTAGAGAGTTGAATACCAAACCTATATTCAATGAACCAACCATAGAGGATTGTCGTTGCACGATGACATGGCTTTCGGGTACGAGATACAGACAAGCGCAGACCACGCGTTCCAGTGGTCTTGGGAGGGTGTATTTATCTCAGAATAGACGTTCTATCAGATGCCATTCCAGTGATAAGGGTGATATCTCGAGAATACGCGATAAGATTGGTGGTGATTATGGCGAAGGGTTTTTTTCAGTTCGTAACGGGACTAGGTTGGACATTGATGCCATCAATGAATCCATGAAGGTCACGGGAGCGGAGCGAATGAAGTATGCAATGCACCCAGATAGGGCATACGGTCTTGTCTATGATCTGGACGTTTTTATCGACATTCCAAAGATCAAAGCCATGGCATGGAACACGGTAGCTGACATGCATGGGTATCCTAGATTTGACTTTAATGGCAGACCACAGAGCCATATAGATGAAATGATGCCTGAAAAAGTTGTTTTATATGTATTCAAATGGACAGATGACATTAAAAAGGCGCGAGCAGTCGTATACGACTTCAACCAAGTCTTGGTTCAGACTGTGTTGCGTCATGGTGTCTTAACACAAGAGAGTGCTCGTGTCTGGCTTGATCTGGTCGGCGATTTTCAGATCCCATGTGCTCTTGTATCATTCTTTGATCGTAAGACGATTATTAGTTTATTGGAAATCCTCGGGATGGAGTCAAAATTTGCCAAGGTTGTGACAGCGGATGATGAAGTTGAAAACAGGTCTCAGGCATATTTGAAGGCTAGTATAGAACTCCAACGGCCACCAGAACAATGTGCAGTATTTTGTACGACAGTTGAATCTATAACAGCAGCACATAATTGTACAATGAGGGCTATTGCAATTGTTGGACGCTCTACGGCACCACAATTGAGCAATGCAGATTTGACCATTTTGAATTTTGAAGAGTTGACTATTTACAACATTCGTCGAATATTTGCGAATGGAGGCAGTAACTTTATGGACCTGAAGAAAGCAAAAGGGTATGATTCATCAGAGAAGCCATCAAGGATCAGGAATGCAATCTTTCCAGACGATTCGTGATGCACCGAGCTCTGCACAACTGCAAGTGCGCGCATGCAAGGGTGACAATTTTAATATTTTTCTTTCGAAAATTCAAATGTTCAAGGCTTATTTCCGCTGACATACTGATAGAATATTCAATTGTATCTCTTTAATATTACAGTTAAAATAAATAGAAATGGATATAAAGATGAAGACGCTGCTTATGCAGCGATCCACGTCGTATAAAAATGTCACAACCGATGTCATTCAAGAGTTGGTGAAATTGTCTCAGGATCTCGATGTTGATCCCAAAAAGATTGCAGGATCTTTTGATAAATTTATGGCAATATCCAGACAGGCCAGCTCGTCCGTGACAATGGATGATGTGGAGGCTTTTGCAACAGAGCAGACAGTGTTGTTGAAAAAGACCAAGAATATTTCAGTCTTTGCCAAGACAGAATGGGACGAGTGCGTGATGTTCTCTGTATATACTGATGTTTCTCTCTTTTCAATCATATGGATTTTCCATGTCATGAATGCTGCAGGATGGATATATCTGCCCCATCTACAGTGAAAAGCCATGGTCAGAAAATCTCACCATACATTGCTCGGACACCAGTTGCTCTGTCTGAGCGCATGGGTAGCTCATTTGAGCGGCAAAATGGAGTGTTACATAGTTCTTTCAATGGAGATATGATGTACAAAGGGGAGGAGGAGCGATATGTAGGTTCTATTAATGTGTTGAATCATCCTGGTCAGAGCACATACATGATGAATACTCTTTTGAAGCGAGTACATTATCTGGAGGAAAGAATTGTCCGTCTCGAAAATCTCATGGAAGCACAGATACATCCGAGAAAGGTCCGTTCGATTGCGTCTGCTTGCCAGGACTTGTCAATATTCTGTGGCAGAATCTGTTGCGATACAGAGGGAGGCAGGTTGAATGCTCAGTCCCTGATACTAGAAGGATCTATTGCCTCCTCCCGAGGTGCACGTGTGAAGCTCGATGTGCACTCGTGCGAGGGATATAGACTGTTTCCTGGGCAGGTTATTGCAGTTGTTGGAAAGAACCCAACAGGCTTTTGCATTGTGGCTCAAGAAATCCTTTATAGTTTTCCATTTTCTGATCAGGACCAAGCAGATGAAGAAACTCATTCGTTTGATATGGTGGTTGCATGTGGACCATACACACCAACTGATAGTATGATGTACGAGCCTCTGAAAGCAATTGCAGAGTACTGTGAGAAGGAGAAACCTGATATTCTCATGCTCGTAGGTCCCTTTGTGGACCAAGATCACCCTTCAATCAGCAAAGGAACAGTTGACGCGGCATTTGACGATATTTTTGAGGTCAAAGTGATGGAAGAAATTCGGGCTCTGGAAGAATACACGAAAGTACTGATCATGCCAAGTGTGAGGGATGTGCATCATGATGTTGCATTTCCACAACAACCATTTGAAATTTCCGAGGACTCAAAAGTCGCGAGTCTTTCCAACCCTGCATCCATTCGATATGCAGGTACAGCACTCTCATGCTCCTCTGTTGACTGGCTCATGTCATCCACCAAGGAGGAAATTTCAAAGGCAGGCTCTCCTGTGGATCGCATGCCAACTCTAGCAGCACATATTGTCCAGCAACAGAGCTTTTATCCAATGTATCCACCGTCACTTACTCTGGCTCTAGATGTTAGCAATCCTGCTGCCTTGGATATCGTTGCCATGCCTGAAATACTCATCACTCCATCTGACCTTGCTCCATTTGCCAAATGCACCAAGGTAGCAAGCCCGGCAATCAACTTGGAATGTGAGACAACTCCAGTCTCACAGATGAGCTCAAGGGATGTCGTTTGTATTAATCCAGGCAGAATCACAAAAGGAGCAACTGCGGGGACATTTGCTCATGTTTACATAAATAAAAAAGAAATGAGCGAAGAGCAAATATCAAGCAGATGCAAAGTTGAAATCAAAAAGCTTTAAATATCATATGACGACTTTAATATCCGACTGCAATCCATGTGACTCGAGGAGTGATGCTGCAAGCGTCACTACGTCATCCTCATCCCTCACCTTATCATCAATATCAGGAAATGCACGATTGCATACAATACTCAGTGTCATTTGGTCCATCCATTTAAATTCTCCTGTACCAACTATATCAAAATTCGCCAATTCTAAATCCTTATCTTCTGCCTTGTGCAAAATTTCTCGTCGTAATTTTTGCATGGCATCATACACAGTTCCATCATTGCTTCCACGAAGTATAAATTTATGCAAACCACGTTCTCTATAACTAGTCATTTTTACCAGAACAAATATATAGGTTCCCCAGTGATCAATGAGCACCGAAGAAATATGATTACCAAGCCAATCATTCCTCACAGCATTCCATCTCTTTGCTGCCTCTTCTTCAATATCCTTCTGATATGCAAGCAATGTGCTTACTTTGGAAGAACACTTTTTCAACACTCGGGTGTGTAGTGATTCCCCTCTCGCACCTACACCACCCACAGATGTCGGAGTCATGCATGCTTCTGTTGCTAAAGAATGGGAAGAATTAGAAAACAACATTGAGAAGCTCCCCAAACGATCCATAATCGAATCATTTCTAGACTCACGCAGAGGTATTTGACGTGGTTCTTGACCCTGTTCAATTAATTTTAGCGCTTGCAACCATTCATCATCGTCTGTGGCAGACTTGGCATGGATCAACCCATTGATCTGCTCATTTTGCCATTTCCTTGCAAATCGATACCTCCATGCTTGCTCCTGTAAATCGATATCATCATATGGAGTATTTACACTTTTGGAGGAGAAAGACGAGCTTGTAGAAAAAGTCGCCGGCGCAAGTTCCTCACCATCTTCTCCATCGTTTTGACCACTTGCATCTTGCCCTGGCCTCACATGATGGAATGTCCGTTGCCGAGAAGCCCATGTTCCAAGCCAGCTCGACTCTCCTTCCTCATCTTCCTTCCCTAAACGCATCTTTTCCGGATCAAATGGTACACCGGATGGCGTATTGGCCGTGGCATTGTCGTTCAAAGGCTCAGGGTCATGCCGCACACCAGCCTCCCACAACTGCTCATACGAGTCTTCTACCACGCCTCCATCCACAAAGTCAAACACGAGCGTTCTCGCTCGTTCATCTATCATATCATCAAATAATTCATCGTATTCCTCATGCTGATCCCCTGTCCATGTTCGTTCTTCATGGAGGGTACCAAACCTACACGCGATGATTCTCCAATGTCACATGTCATGCCCATATCCACTCGCGACGGCATCCAAAGAACGTACCACGTTGTTTCATAGATATCAATTATATTTTCCATCATCATCAATGGCCATACAAATACATCGAGCGTTTCAACATTGGTCGACGTGGGCAACGCAGGTTTCGGGATTGTTTGCTCAGTCGTTCACTTGTCTAGGACCAAGGAGATGCCAGATTACGTCGACTGTATCAACATTGTATAGAATTATATATAAATATTGTATACCATTAGCTTGCGATGATCAAGGATGATGGTATCACGAACGAACATACACGTCAACAAGACAATCAGTGTTCTCTTCAAATGTCAGGAGACAATTGTGATGACGAGAATATAATGTGTAATCTCCGAGGAGTGGCTGAATACGTTGTCCAGTAGAAGCAAACATGACAAAGATCTCAGGTTTCGTTGTTCCCTGAGAGAGTATCGACGATACAACCTTGACAGGATTGGCCTCAAAATACTGTCTTTCTGAAGATACATGTGGGTCATACCCAGGAATACGCATCCACTCCATATCTCTTGCATTTGCCTGATATACTTGTTCCCGAAATTCCGGTGGAGAGCAATCCATAAACCTCATGTATTTATGAGCGTGCAAGGATGAATAGTATGGTGTTGCATGACATGGTGTCAAGAACACAATGGTATCCTTGTCAAGGGATTGCAGTGTCTTCATCACCTGGATTTGCCCCCTACAATATCTTAGTGATGCATGAAAAAAATGTTTCCGTAGTGTGGTGCACGAACAACATACCTCTGATGAAGCAGAGAAAAGTATACAAATGCTACAAGTTGGATGGAAAACACCACAGCATATACCTTCCACTTGGCTTGTCGTCTTGCCACAAACTCATTCAAACCCAAAGCTGTAATAGGCATACTCATAAGGAGAGTAGGTAAGAGGAACCGTATCTCTTTATGCGCTGGAATACTATACACTGTACAGTACAGAGCAATGGCACCAACCAGGTGCCACTGTCCTCGTCTCATGCACGCAACACACCCAAGAATAAAGAATGGAATGTATGACAACATCATGGAGGGCATATGTGTTGTAAAGTTAGCATGCCATGGATTCACTCCATACAGGGATGAACCACCACGCAAGACATTAAACATGAAAAAGTTCCAAGGGACAAACTCCCACCTCCCATACATGCATCTATCGACAAGACCTGCCGCACCAAGGACCCCAAGTCCCACAAAAAGGCCACATATCATACGTTCATACCTGTACCGTGAATGTGACACGACAGAATGAACTGCACAACAACCCCAGAATACACTACTTGCAGGCCTCAATACAACACAGACTGCTGCACAGAAAACCCAAGACACGGTGTTCCGAACAATGTCCCAACGCTCTTTATTTTTGATTTTAGTATCCATACAGACCATGTATGCATATAGCGCATACGCTGTCAGGCATGCTTCTATGGAGTTGGAGTATGTCCTCACAAGACAGTATGACCCAAACCAACTGAACAACTGACACATCCATGCAAGTATTGCAACCTCTTCGTTATCCTCAAAATACACTCGTGTCAATCTATACACGGATATATCCGCCATTACCGTCAACATCACATGCACCATCTGAGGACCCCTCACCATCAACCATCTCCATCCATCCAACCCACTCCATGCCAAACCTTGATACACCACGGCATACAACAAAGGATGCAGATAGCTACGTATCCCAGCAGTCCATTCCCATGTCAAATGACCGTATCCAAACACGAGTCGATGCGCCACTTCTGGACCTTGCCAGTATTCATCTGGGGCAAAAGCTGTCTGTTGAAGAAGAGCACAGACACATCTGTAGACAATCAGTCCTGCCACCGCCCTCAGACGGCTTCCTTTTTGTTTCACTATAATCATAATACTACTGGTATCGTTGAGAAGGTTCTAGGTACTGCGTTTTCTATCATGATGGGTTGCTCCTTCGAGTTCTAGCCAGGAACATGTCGACACCGTTGGAAATGTCGATACAGAAAACGAGATTGATTAATTATTTTACAGGGTTTAGTAAATGTAATAATTAATTAAATATCCATAGATCAAAGAAACAGCACCATGACACGGAGGATTACAAATCCTGCAAAGAGCAAACAACCACCACCATGAGTTTCTCTCTCAAGTGCACATTTTCATCACAAACACGATACTCATGTATCATTATCTACAATAACAACATACCATCACACTCTTAGATGTCCTACTGTACAAAGAATAGACGATTCCCTGCCTTTTGACCAGATCTAGTTGTTTTTTCACTGATGCAAGATCCATCTGGGAAGATGGGTGCCCAAATTCTTCCCGTGCTCTCCTCCGAATATATTCTCTGATATTATAGTTTGGATATGATTTACCTGTTCATAGACATACATGTGTATCATCAATGGCTCGTATAGTAGTATGCGTATGACTCAATACGAAAAAGGAAACAGGAGTAAAAGGGACGTACTAGCTCTCATGAAAGATCGAAACAGAGCCCTCAGCTCTGCCTGTCCTGCCATTCCTGGAGAATTTCTGCTTCTGTAAGTCAGTGCGTGTATGTGGAGTTTGTGTTGGCTGTTTGTATGTATTCTTTTAATGGTGATTCTAAAAGTCAGGTAGAAACTCTTTCAACTCAAAACCTCTTGTCAATTCCTACGACTACTGGTATTCTTGTATTCGTATGTACTGTATATGGAACAATATAGTGATAATAATATTTATAGAATTAATGTGATGCCGATATGCAGACAAGCAACACAATAATGGTAGTAGCATTTGATTCTTCTCTTGGTTGTACAACTAATTGTACGACACATGTAAAAAAAAACTATATAGACGTAAAAAATGGTACTTTGTGAAGGTTGCTGTTTCTTTCACATTTGGTACGAATACACGCTACTGACAAAGAAAAAATCTATTATTTACGTGCATATAATAATACTGAGAGATGCTGGGATTGGTTGAATGCGTGCTTGACGCTGATATTCGTACTCATTCGTAGACGGTGGAACAGACCGACACAGTGTTCCTGTTCTGGTCATTTACTGGAAGAGCATATTAGGTATTAATATATACTGCTACTGATCCATAGTTGTGATAGATTTATTGATAATAATATACCTGGAGGATGTCGAGTGGCGCTGTTGGGACTCCGGCAAGTTCAGTGTTTGGTATGTCTCTTTCTTCCTTGCTTTTTTGGTTCTTTGTGTCAATCAATCAAGTAGATTGATGTACAACTGTATGTATACACTTTTTGATTAAATCTACTGAATATTCTTGCGTGTAGTGGGTAATTTGGCGTATGACTTGAGTGAGAAGGATGTGATTGATTACTTTTCCCAAGTGGGGCCTGTGAAGAGTGCACGGATTGTGACAGATAAAGAGACTGGAAAGCCAAGAGGATTTGGGTTTGTTGAATTTCATGATATTGCGACAGCGGAGAGTTCTGTTCGTAATTTGAATGGGACCGAGCTGAACTCTAGGACACTCAAGGTTGTGTTTGCAGAGAATAATGCAGTTGACAGGGGGGGTGGAAATGATTCAGGCATTCGAAGATTGTTTCCTAATAGACCAGTCGGGGTGCAAGCAGTGATGCATGCTGGTAAAGGTATGGGGGAAACTCTAGGATCTCCGTTTGAGCCAGATCCGGATGGTAACAAGGTGATTTCGTTGTTGGCACGAAAAAATAAGAATGAGATGTACGAATACCTTGCACAGGTTCAAAAATATAGTGCAGAGCATCCTGTCCAGGCTCGAGAATTGCTTGCGAATAACCCACAGCTCTGCCAGGCGATATTTATCATAGAAATCTTGTTAGGATTGGTGGGGAATCCTCTTGGGGATCAGGCACCAAGTCTTGAGGAAGTGGGACCTATACCAGTACCCATGGATCCTAGGAAAGCGGCCATGCCAGTACCTGCTCCTCCGCCACCAATGACTTCTGCACCGCGACCAATGGTGTCCATGTCGCATGCACCTCCGACAGGTGGTCCTGCAGTTGTGCCTGGTATGACGAGTGAGCAGCAACAAGCATTACTGCAGCAGGTTATGAGTTTGACGCCAGAGCAGATTGATTTGCTGCCACCACAGCAGAAGAGCCAAGTTTTGGCATTACAGCAATCATTACGACAGAATTAGATGTATTGCATTTTTTACATGAAATATGTTATTGAGTGACATTGCGAACTCTGATACTAGATGGTTCAATCTTGAATGAACCAACAAGTGATTGTGATGACCTCGAATTCCAATTCACATAGATACTGTCAATATGAACCATCCCAGGCCGGTCTACAATAGCCTCTAGGATGATGAAACGCTTTTCCCCAGGTTGGATATCATGCTGCATGCCACATATCTTGCCTTTCCACATCAGTCGTGGAGCATTCACTGACTGAGAGTTGCCAACCATCCAGCAGGCATCAACAATGTCCCCAACATTGCTTGTTATCCTCAACTCTAAATTGACGACCAGGGGACCTTTTGAAAAATTATGGTTAAGGGATGCAGGCCCACATAACTGACCCAACATGCTTTGCATGTCAACATCTGTAGTTATAGCAGCACATGTTAGTCCTCTTGCTTCTCTTCCTTGTACCGTGGCATTCCAGCAGAGTACGCCAACATTATAATTTGAATCCAATGACTTTCCACAGGACACAAGATTGAGACCAAAAAAATACAATTCTTGTGGGAGAAATTCTTGCTTCAGTTGACACAATGTACCACAACTCAACGGGGTTGTTAGTTCATAGTCAACAGAGTCGGTTTTAGATTCTTGCAAACTGATTTTCAGTAGGTTTTCTCCATCTCGAGCATCATAAAATGTTTTCATTGTAACTGAATTGATGTATTCACTTTGATGGACCTGTAATAACAGCGTCTGGTCCTCTCCTTTTGACACCAAGGCAGGAAGAACATTAAGAGACGGCTTGACATAGATGGTCTTACTGAATCGTAAAACTCTAGATCCAGATGACGCTGCAGGCTTGAGTGTCGGTTCATATCGCCAAATGATACGAAAAGATTGATGTCCAGGGCGCTCTGGTCTAAAATAAGCCTTCACGGTACGCTTCTCTGAGACTCCAAGACTGATGTCAGTGTATCTGCATTTGCTGTACTCTGCCCCATCGTTCATTTCCTCAATCACTGCATCAGCCAGAAATACGTTTTGACTGAAGACCGATTCTATGTTACATAAACCAATGGATCCTTCACTTGAGAACTCCATCTCGCATTCCACGATTTCCCCAACCACGAGTTCCTCCGGAAGAGTGCACATGGTACAATGTAGCCGAGGCATTGGGGGTAGAATATCAAATTCTATACTGCCGCCCTTTGGCTCTCGGAGTTTTGTATCAATGGCCCACTTTGAAATGGAAGGCGCAAAAATCTTCCTGCATGGCATATTTGCCACATTCCATGACAGTCCATCAATTGTCAGGGTACCAGAATCAAGAGGTCTGCAGATAAGAGATAACATGAACACCTCTCCAGCATAAAGATGTAGCCTTTCGATCGATGTACTCAGACTGTTTTTAGATTTTCCTTTCATAGAACAAATAAGCTTGATTTCAGACAGCTCGAGTTCTATTTTTAGCGGGTTCCTTACTGGTATGGTGACTGTGATATCCTCACCTGCACATGAAGAGAAGATGTTGTGCTTGGACCCTGCAGCACTACTTGCCCTTGAGTGAACTGTCCCTCTTTTGGGGAGATAACTCTCCATATCCTTCCATATCTTATTGGAAACTTCCCTGCTCCCTGCATCATGATAATCATGGCTCCCAGAGGATACAATGGATAGATGAGAGGTACCAAACACTGGCAGCTCGAGTTCAATTGGGAAAGCATCAGGGTTCCCTTGGAGCGTCTGATAAAGGCCTAATAAATGAGACATATGCTTCGCTTGTATAGATGCAGGAAGATTGTGACATTGTAACATGGCGACTGCATGTGACAATGCTTTTGAACTTTCCCCAGAGTCGTTATACTCATGATCAAGAGCCTCATGTATGTGCTCCTCTAGAATGTCCCAACCTTTCCCTTGCAGGACCTGAATAGCATCTTTATGGAGTAAAGATGCTATTTTACTCTGATTAGCCTGGCTATATCGCAATGCTGCCAAAACGAGGTGAAAGCTATGCTTCCTCTGCTTTTGAGGCTTTTGTTGCATCAAACAAAACGCAGAATATTGCAACAGCATTGCTGCCCTCAAGTTTCCCTCGTAAAAGTGTGCTCTCATGACAATCCAGCTTGCCTCTGAAAACCTGTCCATGGCAAAAAGCAATCCAGCCCATTGCATTGCAACCCTTGTGCAATACATGGATGATACAGCCCTCCAAAAGCCATCTTCTGCATCCACAAGAGCTGCGTATCTGATAAAAGCCTCTTTGAAATATATGATAGCTGATGATATTGATATACCTCCAGTAAGATGAGCTATCGCCAAGCACTCTTGGGCTGATGCAAAATGGAAATACAGCTTATCAGACTTCAGATCACTGGAAAGCAACTTGAGAGTTGAGACCGCTGTTGTGTAGTCCCCCACCATCAGAAGCAAATCACTTTGCTGCCTCATTGCTGCTTCAACACTGTTACTTTTCAATTCCAAAAAGTCTATCGACATGTTCGTTCCAGATGATGACTGGACGTCAATATCCACCATTCTTGTGCTTGGTATATTTGGCTCTGAAGGAGTCTTCCTAAACAAAAATGATTTGAGCTGATTTTTCAGTCCTCTTCTGCAAGCAGATATCACAACTTCAAGTTCTCTTATACGGTCCTCTATGAAAGGTATTATACACGCTGACGTCAGGGATTGGACATACGAATCTATTCCAACACTTTGAAGATTTGTAGGCTTCTCCCCAGAACCAAGGTGTAGGAAATGAGGAAGCTTATATCTACCTTTCATAAGTTCAGCCTCGATATCCTCGACACCCACTCCTTGTGGAATGGATTCGCCTACAAAAATGACTTGCCTTATTGCATTGCCTTCAGCCAGAAATTTCCTCAACTTTGGGGGCAATGTCTCCTCTAAAGACTGCACTTCTGCTCTCCAGGATCGAATAGATCCTATTTCAACAATAAATACACCTACACATATAAACGAAAATCACGATAACATATACCAAACAGCAGCGACTGAATTATACATCAGAACGTACATACTAATGGGTTGTCTTGGGTTTCATGCACCTGAAACTGTAACGAACGGCACAAAGCGTCCCTATATTCGTCAAAATAAGATGATCTCAAGTTTCCATACGCTATCTTGGAGTCAAACTCTCTGCAAGAAATGTCTGCAAGAATTTGATCAGCCTTTTCAAGGTCAGAAGGACTGCTCAAAGGAGATACTTGTATACCAGAACAGAAACGGAGGTTCAACTCATGCAAACGTATAGGATATTCAGCAGGAGTTCGGACAGGAACTGCATCAATACAGGACCAGAGAATGTGATCACAGAAAGCCGGATTATGACAGTAAGACGGACGTGTATGTCCAACAACTTTCAGTCGATGACGTACCTCCACGGCCATTATTAAGGTTTTCTACTCTACATCTGGATGCGAAAATGTCATGAATAGTTTTTGATTCAAGTTTACGGCAGTATGAATCCGCAGCATCGCTTGCAACTAATGCCACCAAGGGTGTCCAGCGCTGGAGCAGTGAAGCCTTGAATCGCCCCAAAGCTTCCTCGCGTCTGTTCATTATTTCACCATTCGCCAATATTTACATACTTGCTATAATAAATATTATTTATTAACCATCTAAAAGCTTCATCAGCACTTTCTGTAAAAGAGCTGGGTTTGCTCTGCCCCCTGACTCTTTCATGACTTGACCAACAAAGAATCCCTTGAGTTTTGTTTTCCCATTTCTGTAGTCAGTCAGTTGGGATGGATTAGCATCGAAGACAGTTTGAACAATCTCTGCCAATGCGCTTTCATCCGAGATCTGAATGAGACCGTTAGCTTGAACAAATGCTTGAACGCCCATCTCCTCAGCTTCACCATCAATAAGCCTTGGAAGAATTTCTTTTCCGATCTTTCCACTAATGACCGATTCCTCAATCAGGGCAATCATTTCTCCTGTAGTCTTTGGACTCATCTTTAAATCAGAAAACTTGATTCCCTGTGCCTTCACGACGGCATTGATATCTCCCATCACCCAATTTGCAGCCTGCTTTACTGATGCTCCAGATGATATAACCCCATCAAAATAAGATGAGATTTCTCCGTCGTCACTGAGCACGATGGCATCATATTGAGATAAACCTAAAGAAATGTAACGTTCTCTCTTTGCACTTGGAAGCTCTGGCAGAGTCGTTCGGATGCCTTCCACAAATGACTCAGACAGGTGTATCTCTGGAATATCAGGCTCTGGGAAATATCTATAATCTGCCAAACCCTCTTTTTTTCTCATCGGTGCGGTGAATTGACCATTTTCATCCCATAACCGTGTTTCCTGAACGATTTCAGACTCCTTATTTTCCTGAATGAGTTCGCACTGTCTTGTAAATTCATAATCAATGGCCCTCTGCATGGCGTTGAATGAGTTCATGTTCTTAATCTCTACCTTTGTTCCAAAAGCTGATGCACCTTTTTTTCTCACAGATACATTCACATCACAGCGCATGGATCCTTCTGCCATATTTCCATTTGAAACACCGATACAGAGCATGATTCTCCTCAACTCTGCTGCATACATGGCAGCCTCTTTCCCGTTTCTCATATCTGGCTCTGATACAATTTCTAACAAAGGAACTCCTCCCCTATTATAGTCTACCTGTGATGATTCAGACCCTGAAATACTGTCTGAACCCACATAAACAATCTTCCCGGCATCTTCTTCCATATGAGCTCGTGTTATCCCAATCCTCTTTGTCCCTTCATCGGGGATGGCCACATCAATAAAACCATCATAGCATAAGGGAATATCGTATTGGGAAATCTGATACCCTTTTGGCAAATCAGGATAAAAGTACTGCTTTCTATCAAATTTGCTGTCTCTATGAATCTGACAGTTCAATGCCAAACCTGCCAAAATACTCTTCTCGACCACAGCTCTGTTCAACAATGGAAGCGTTCCCTGCAATCACCAATAAAAGGTAGTCTTGTCAGGTCATCGATCAGGCATCATACACATAGATTTAAAAGCACGTACAGGGTGCCCAAGGCAGATTGGACAGACATGTTTGTTCGGTTCAGCACCATATTCATTTCTACAAGAGCAAAAAGCCTTGGTGGCAGTGTTTAGCTGCACGTGGCATTCTATTCCAATGACAGCTTCAAAGTCCTACAAGCGCCAAAAAGTCAAGTAATTGCACTTCTACACGACTCGAAGAGATGAATGTGACCTACCGATGCCTTCGCTCGGCTAGTTGTCGCTTTGTCAGCCTTTGAGGCATTGCATGATACTGCTTGGTACCTCCAAGGCGATTTCCATTGCCATTGATGCTCAGAAATACATTTATTTGATCTATTAGTCACTGTTGGTCTACGTAAGACGCTTCTAAATACAGCTACTGCGACCATTCTTCGAGTCCTACTTTCTGAAAATTTTGGACTCAATTGCAAGGCGGTAGTTGAAGCAATTGATAGTAAAGTACCACTAGATACTTAATCATTTATAAAAATGTGTGTAATTGCCAGTATCAATACGTAAAGTGGATAGATGGTGCTTTTGCACTGAACAAGGTAGTTTTCACATGACATACATGATTCATTAATGAATACTTCTATTGAAAAAAAGGGAGAAATCTTACGAACATTGTTTGATTTCTATGAGATGCGAGTGATACCGAACCACATTCCCAGGAAAAACAAGAATACACATCCAGCCAACAGAGGATAAGTGCCGTGTGTCGCACAGAGTGCATCTACATACAAACGGATTCTAGACATCTGTGACTTTTGTTTTTTTGGCTTTCGAGCCACCTTGAACTCCCCAAAATGATTATTTCGATGTTTGATAGTATACCCAGCCATTATATCCGATGAACCTTTGTCTGAACTTTCAAGCAAGGTCCTGTCAGACGATGAAGAAGACACGTCACTTGATGATTGATGAAGTTGCTGATCCATTGAAATAGTATATTGTCTACTCCAATGTCCACATCCAATACCATGTTTGCCTATAGATCGAACACGAACACACATTTCACTACCTGGAGATGAATCAGGCAGAGAGCATCTACATGTTGTCTGTGTAGCATTCAGGAACTTTCTGAAAACAACAGATGATTTCCTATCAGTGCGGTGTTTTCCCTCATGACTCGTTGGACTCGCATATTTGATAACTTCTACTTCATAACCAGTGCATCCAGCACTCTCCACTGGCCTTTTCCATGAGATAAGAACACCTCCATCAACATGGACTGCAATATTTTTTGGGGGCATTGGAGGAGGTTCTGGAGTGACGATTGCCTTTATATTAGACCATGGTCCATTGCCAGAGCAATTATTGGCCCTTACACGGAGAAAGTACTCGGTGCTGAAATCCAAGTCGTGGACCCTACAAGATACATCTGGCCCATGATAAATCACCTTGGATTTATCAAAGGAACGAGACGTGCTCAACCCTACCTCAAAATCTGTGATGACGCCACCATTATCCTCTGGATATGACCAATTAGCTTTGAAAATATTTCCAGAGCCAGTAGGAGTGACTTTTGGCGTGCTTGTTCTGTCGGGAACATCAGGATTTGTCTCTACTGATAGGCTTGAACTCCACTGACCAAATCCATGGGCATTTTTTGCACGAACACGGAACATATATACAGTTCCAGCCTTTAATTCTTTGAATTTATAAGACTCACAGAAGCCAGTTGCATGTATCACCGGTGCAGTTTTGAAAAAACGATCCATTTTAATCTCCTCAATCTGAATATTTGTCACAGGAATCTTTACTTGGTTTTGCAGCTTCCAAGATAAATGGACACTGTTTTTATCTTTAAGTATAAATTTCACGTCACTAGGAGCACTCGGAGCCATCGATTTTGTAATAATGTACACAGGTTGAGAACGAGGGCCGTAGCCATACTTGTTCACTCCACACACCCGAAAGCAGTATGACACATCAGCAACAACATCTTGGATTGTCCACACTGTGTCGCAACCACGATAGACTGTCCTGAATTCTTCATCATCTTCGGATTTTGACTCTAATGAATATTCGAATCTCCTTGTAGATACCCCATCTTCAGCGAGGGGATCCCATTCCACCTGGATCCCACCTGTGCCAAGCAATTGTGCCTGCAGGTTTGTAATCTCCCCTGGGCATGAGCGGCTCTCATACCAAAGCTCCATGGGTCTCGTCCACTCTGAGAACTTACCGCCATAGATAGATCTGACCCTGGCTAAATATTTTGCTCCAGACTCTACATCCCATCCAATATTGCTTGACTCTTCACCCCTGTATACCAATTTCCAGGGATTCTTCTTCTTGTCCTCCAAGTCTGCTGCAAGGACCACCTGCAGTTCAAATATGTACACGTCCTCTTTTGCTCTCGTTTTGGATTTCCATGAGAACGTGTCGGTGTCATCATCATATTTTAGATCTTGAGGCATCGACGGCGGTTTGACGTTTTGAGAAATTTCTTTCATGTCCACTATAATCGGTCTACAATATGAACTGTTTCCAGCATCATTGACAGACTTGACAGCACACTGGTATTTCAAGTCTCCTTTGAGAGTCAAGATTGTATATTCAGGCTCATCTGATTTGTAACGAACCTTCCAAAGCTGTCTCTTCTCATCCATGGACCGTTGATTATCCATCTCTGCAACTTCCAAGACATACTTTTCACCATGTGTAGGTGAACAAGGCTCCCAGGAGAATACAGACGCATTTCCACTTCGATGATGAGATAGTTTTCTAGGAGTTGAGGGTTTTTCTAGAGCCGAGATTGTTCTGTACGACGCTACAGGGCTCCAAGGACTACACCCTTCCGAATTCTCCGCACATACTCTAATCTTATATTCTGTATCACTCTTTAGCTTTGCCAACACCAGTGTACATACCTGGACTTTTGCTACATGCCTATACTTTCCAGACCCATCATCTATCTCTATCGAGTAGAATGTGCTCTCAGATCCATGCAGCAATGGCTGTGGCCATTCAATCGTCAGCATGTCTGCAGACGTTGATGTGCATGAAACTCGAGGAGGTGCATCAGGCACTGTTGGCTGTGTCAGGAATGATGCAATTGAACTAAACGCGCCATCTCCCAGGCAATTTACAGCCTTGACTCGAACATTATATCTATGTCCAGGAGATAATCCACCCCATGTAAACATTCTTCCAGATCCTCTATAAATTTCAAACATCCCTTGCGAATTCATCTGCACCTGTGCAGCCTCCTGCACTTTTGGAGGCAATGTCCCCTCAAGGACATATTCCGAGACAGGATGACCACCATTCTCCTCAGGATCAGACCATTTCAGCGTCAGACTATGATGGTCACGTGCCTGGAGAATAGGAGGAAGCATTGCAGATGGGCACGTTGCTTTTGTCTCAAACAACAGCATGTCTGATGGTGGTGCCAGCTCGACCGAGACAGAAGGATCTGTCAGGCCCTCCGTGTACTGTTGCACCCGCATCGCATATTTCCTACCAGGATGAAGCCCTTTCACCTGCACGTGCGTGGCAGGGCCATGGTATTGTGTACACCAAGCTTCATCCAGGACAGCATCATCCTCTTTCACTTGTTGCATTTGGAGCTGGAATGAGAGACACACGTCAACCCAAACATGTCGCCCTTCATCATTGTCATACTTCAAAGGTACAGCTTCCCATTCCACACAGACACTGGTCTGATCCACCTGTGCCAGAGTAGGAAGGCTGACAGGCCGTTCCATGAAAACTCTCACCACCATATTGACGAGATTATTCTTCTATTCGTATACGAATGAGACGAGTTTAGTATGTTTTTGAAATTATCATTACTACCAATTGCTTCATTCCAAATGCATTCCCGTGTCAAGGATATGATATCTTGCATTACAATGAGCCAAGTTTAGGGGACCTTCTATGCACACAACAGGCATTTGATACTTTAGGTTGGTTCTATAGAGTTGTTTATCACAACTGTGATACATAAAAATTTTATAAAATCGTATCTCTCCTGGGAGTATGTCAGCAACGCAAATGTGGATGACATCATCTGGACGCTGCCTTGTATCATGCTTAAGCACAAGCTTGTGCATGTGATATCCCATTCATGGATCTCACTATAGAGAATCATCATCGTACACGATGGAGGATGTCACTAGGAAACGGTACAAGATGGCATGGTTTTGGATGGCTATGTATGGTGACAATGTGCTGTATATGCTGATGTAGGTGGGTATGTAACCATAGTCAGGATAGGATGCCAATATTTTCCCAAACCTCATTGGATTCTGCTCAAAGAGATAACTGATACATCTATCAAGAGCACAATGCTACAACTAGTGGGTGAGTGATTTCACATAGACCCTATATGTGATGATGGGTTACAGAACTATATAGCATGGTACGTTGCATCTTCTTGCCCATATGTTTGACTCAAACAGGTACACAAACATGAAGATTGAGATGGCATGAGACAGTCACGTGTCATTTTAAATGGTATCATTGTATCAATTATGGACGGATTGTACTTCAAATATACAAATGAACGCTGGTATGGTTGTTTCACCTTGGGTGAGCCATAGCATGTCCCTCTGCAGTTTCACGTGACGATATCAACCATCTCTCTTTCTCTCTTCAGCCATACACGTTGATTGATAGTTAAAATCAATGGGTCCTCAACCCATTCGTGGATACTCGAAGAAAGACTCTTCTGCATTACCCCACGCAAAGGCGTGTCAGTTTTTATATCGAGCTGCTATGGACTTGGCCAAGGTTTGTCCTGCATATGCAAGTTACCTGGGGAGGCGATGCATCAAAAAGATGGAACAAGGAAAACAACATCATGGAATGTCGAATATCCAGGTGGCACAGTTGTGCAGGAAATGTGGGTGTCCACTGACTGTAGGAAAAAAGCAAGCTGTCTCTCTGAGTCGTTCCACAGTTCGAAGATCTCAACGTATAAAAGCATCGTCCAAATCGTCTAATGGGGCAAAGAAGCAAGTCATGCGAGGAGGGATTGTGAAAACATGTGTAGTATGTCAAAATAGGTCTACACAAAAGTATCCCACCAAGGAAATGGCAGAGCAAAAGATGTGAATGGACAATATTGTGGTCAGTCAGTTTACAACAGGTATCTTTATACGAACTGGTACTTCATTCGAATGCTTTCAGATTCGTTATACTATTCTAGGGTATTGACATTTTCGCATGACAATGTTCAATGAGAGTCATATTGACCTCATATTGAAGAGAGTTGGGGGCACATGCCCTCTCAGTACACAGGAGGGGGATTTTCTATGGATCCAGGAGTATCGCCTCTGCCAAACCATGAAGAAATCATGCTGATGCAGCGTGTATAAAGCGCACACATGAGGGCCCATACCACGGCAATGGTGAACTTGACAAGCTCAAAAATATTCTTGGGAGGACTGTCCATGACTTTTGGGACAGATGCTCTGAAAAGCATTGCCAATCGCTTTCTCTGTGCGCGTGCTTCTGGAGAAGACTTGAGCATTCCAGATGCTAAATCCCCTGCAGCATCGCTGCTCAATATCTCTGCTAAAATTGACAGTAATTGTTCCCTAGATTCTTTTGGCATTGCTGCAATGGTTGATGCTGGGTTAGACATCATGAGAATCTTTCTCAACGGCACATTCTTCCTATCTAGAAGAATATTTTTCATATCTACTGCGGTGGACTTTGAAAGTCCAGATTTCGAGAGGAGTTGTTCTTCTCCTTGATCAACCTTGTGTACCTGTTGAGCTGCAGAGAGCCAGACTTGGAGAATCTGCCGTGTCGTTTCATCTGCCCTTAATGCATCTCCTCCTGGCATCAAAAGAAGTTCCTTTAACAATTGTTCTGAGGCTGGCCTTCTGTCAGATAAGAGTTGGTTAAGGACGACTGGCATTCCTGCTGCGACAAGTTTGAAATCTGGATCGACTGACAATGCTACACCTTCCAGTGAGGATACCGATCGAACCACAAGTGGGAAGAATGAGGGCAGTAGAAACTTGTATTTAAATGCAAGTCTGAACAGCACACCAATCAGGGTACTAAAATTTAGCTTGGTTGTCTGGAGACTGAGCAAAGGAAGTTGTTTCAGTGTTGTTTCTGAACCACCAGAATTGTCTCCTCCTGCCATGACAGCCTGGAATTCCTTCTCTAAATCTACTGCTAGCATCTTTTTATCTGTATTCGGTTTTAAAAGTCTAAGGTTTTCCAAATCGTCGACAAGGCGGCTCCATTCTCCAAGACCTAGGTGTACAAGGGCTGCCATCATTGCTTGCCTGTCATTTGGTGGTACATATACGAGCAGACCAAAGTCAAGATAGCATAGCTTTCCGTCTCTTGTTAGTAATAGATTACCAGAGTGTGGATCTGCAGGGATGAATATAGGCGTCACACAAGTGGATAGAAAACAAACAAATATGGTACCAAAGGTGCATACCCCCATGCATGCATCCTGTCACAAGCAATTGTGACAAAGAGCACTGAATTCCCATTCTCACAAGGTTCAAGATTTCCCGTTGATCTTTTGATCCTTCCTCTGCATTCTGGATCAATTGTACTGGACTGGTGCCGTCAACCCATTGTGAGACTAGTATTTTGTCAGTACAAAGCTCCTCAACCGGGGTAGGAATTGTGATGAATTTCAATGATTTATGTGCATTTAGAAATGCTTTTGAGTTCTTAACTTCATTATTAAAATCACACTCTCCTAGAAGACCCTGCCCAACATCGTCAACAAGGATCCGTAGATCTCTGGTGATGCCCGCAAGTTTTTGTACAATTCCAATTGTGTTTCGTAGCAACCCAATGTCTGTTTTAATCTTTTCATACGCACCAGGTCTCCTTACTTTTACTGCAACTTCTGCTCCTCCCATTGAATCAACTAAAGTTCCTCTGTACACTTGTCCCATGGACGCAGAAGCAATTGGTTGCTCAGATAGTTTGGAAAATATCTCTGGAATTGGTTTGCCAAGTTCAGATTCTAGAATGCAAAATGCACTTTGATTGTCGAATGGCTTGACACTGTCCTGAAGCTTTGCTAACGATTTTGCATATGAATCTCCAACCAGGTCCGGTCTCATGCTGGCTGTTTGAGCGAGTTTGACAAACGTTGGCCCCAGACGGGTCACAATATCTTGCAGCTGCGATGCCACTTTATTCGTATCAAAATCAACTCCGGATATCGACGATGTCATTTGCTCCCACAGATAAAAGGAAACAAAGTATATAGCAGCGATGGATATTTCCACTGCGCGTGCAAACTCCAAAATATCTTCCCTAACTGTATCTAAAGAAGTGGGTGATGGAGCAGGCTGGCCACTCGTTGTTGCCAGCAAAGGAGCACGTGCGATGGAGCTGCTTTTTGGACCCCAAAATCGTCCAATACTCACATTATACCCAATAAAACGAATAGGGTGTGAATAATGGACATGGCTGGGAGCTTTTGCAAGACCCAAAGCATGTCCGTTGACAAGTCCTGTCCTCATGTTCGCTCAGGTTGAGTTTGAGACTGCCCTTTAACTGAAGACCCGTGTCATATCTCACATCTATACTTGAAGATCATATAAATTGTTTATTTTACCAAATGCGTGATTGCGTCATTTGTTTTGAAAGGGCCAGCAAAAAAGAAAAAGTGCAGAAAAAAGTCAACTGGCCAGTTGGCCCATGGGCCAGTTTATGATTGCGATTTAGCGCACGATTTTTCCATGTAATACTCAATCTATTGTTTATTCTGCAATATGTCAATTCGGGATATCATCAGATGTAATCTGGCCTTGTATTTTCTAGGGATATATCAGGTCTTGGAGAATATCGTTGAAAATCTCTCAGGTCTGCTCCAGTTGTACCCATGGCAAAAAAGGAAATGTCCTGATCTGAATGGTACAGTGGCCCTTGTGACTGGTGCAAACAGGGGAATAGGAAAGTGTATTGCAATAGAGCTGGCTGAATGTGGTTGCCATGTTATTCTAGCCTGCCGCAATAGCGATGAGGCCTTGAATATATCACAGGGTATGGACTCTGGTGCATCATCTATTGTCGACATTGATTTGAGCAGGTTTGATTCTGTCTTGAGATGCGCACAGAAATTAAAGGGCCGTAAGATTGACTTTGTCGTGTGCAATGCTGGAATCATGGCACCTCCAGACTGCGCACGAACAATAGATGGATACGAGATGCAAACACAAGTGAATTCTCTTTCTCATGTGCTTTTGGTTCATGCACTGCTTCGTCAAGGAAGCATCCGCAACTCAACAGACAGTAGGATTGTCTTTTTCAGCTCATTTGCATCATATGGGGCATCAATATTTTCTTCCCAGGATATCCTTGCAGGTCTGACATGCAGGGATGTGTCATATCATCCAAAAGTGCAGTATGCAAATACCAAATTGCTCAACATTCTGGTCGCTTTAGACCTCCAAAATGCTATCAAAAACATATATTCGACTACTGCAACAATATTTTCTATGAATCCCGGTGTTGTGGACACAGAGTTGGCAAGAAACTTTTGCAGGAATGAATTCCCAAACTGGATACGACCATGTACGGATTGTGTTTTGAATGCTTTATTTCATCTCACCCTACGCCGACCACAAAATGTAGCAAGAGGATTACTGCAAGCTCTTAGAATGTCTCCAGATGACATTGGAGGAAGATATATATCAATACGCCCATCCGGTCGTGTCTTAGCCAAAACACCAGCGAAGAGAGCAATCTTGACTGGAGAGAGAATCTTTCAAGAATTCGTCCGAAAGATCGACTAACGCTTGACAATGAACGACACCAGAAATAACAATTGTATTTTATTTATTGTATAAGAGTATTGATTGACCAATGTCTTCCGTAACGCCCCTTGAACACACCGCGATCGGTGGTCTTGCTGGTCTGATAGAAGTTGCTACGATGCAACCTACAGTTGCCGTCAAAAACTGCCTTCAGGAAGGTCGACCATTCCCTAGGAATCCTGCAGCATATTACAGAGGTTTATTTGTACGTATATAGGAGGCGATCGCCGTGTTCCTGAAAATTCATTCGTGTATGTCTGACCTAGTCCGTTACAAGTGCAGATCAACGCTGGAGCAATGTTTCCCATCATTGCTACGCAATTTGGCATTAATCGAGCTATTGAGGGTATCATTGAACCAAACCGTCCCAATGGGCTTTCGAATACCGACAGAATTGCAATGGGGATGGTTGCTGGAACGGCCTCTTCTGTCTTTGGTTGTCCTGCAGAATACCTGATGATTCATCAGCAAAAGACGGGTAATTCTTTGCTGGAGGCATTCAAAACGAACACATCAAAGTTCGGGCTCACTACAGTATACCGTGGATGGGTATGTAACGTCTTTGTTGATTGAATGTCCCAGAGTTTGACCAGATTTATTATGTGTATTGTATGCAGACTGCAACAATGTCCAGGGAAGCAATTTACGCAGCTAGTTACCTGGGGGGTGTTCCAATTTTAAGACAAAAGTTGGAAACGATGGATTCCATTAAGAATATTCCTGGAGGTCCATTTTTGGGTGCTGGCATTACCATGGGAGTTGTGGCAACAGTCCTAACACACCCGTCAGATACAATTAAAACCAGACAGCAAGCCTTTCCAGACCTGAAATCTTACCCACAATATAGAACTATGTACACTACTGCACAGTATATTGTGCAAGAAAGGGGTGTCAGTGCTCTTTTTGCTGGTCTGATGCCCAGAGCATTCCGCATCATAGGGGCTATGTTCATCTTCACAGCAGTCAAAACCAACGCTGTTGAGTATCTTGAGAATAGCCGTAGGATTGAGTAGGAGTATGTATTTTAAAGGCATGGAATATATTAATATAAACGAATGCATTCTTCTTTCTAATCTGTAATACCAAGCATACATACACACTAGAGATAGAACTTATCAACTTTGCTTACGGATGATCTGCAGATATGGCAGGTTGACTGCCCTGGCTTCATTTTTCTCCAGCAACTACAACAGCATGTGTGACCGCATGGACAAAATCGAACTTTAGGCTGATAGTGCCAACAGATACCACATTGCTGCCATTGCAATGTTGCATTAATAGTTTAGGGTATAACCCTAGAACGTTCTACAGGGTTTACCCTATCATAGGGTATTGACCTATTCTCATTCAACGTCAACATTACAGACATTCATACGCTCGTTCTTGTCTAGATTTTTTTTACAAATTTATGTATCATATTGTATTTATTGTATTGATATAGATGATTAGAGCAATATCTGTTGTAGGCGTGTCGACATTTTTGTAGGATTATTGAATCTGTTCACTCCATACAGTCACACCTTGCTCAACAGCAAATGAATTCAGGTGTAGAAACGACGGCAAATAATGCCTGGGTTGAAAATTATTTGAATGCACGTACGTGATGTAATCTCATCAGATGTCGTTGGCATGTCTGTCGGATAGTCTCTCTTCTCATACAAGTGATGGTCCTTGCTTCCGGTATGAAATCAATCACTCGAGAGATTACATTAATAATATATGAACGTGATGTATTCGTCTGCCTGGTCTTGGTATCTCTGACTGTAGTACCTTTTTGGTGTAGTGTTGACCTATGGACTCAGTGGGGAATACGCTGCAGAGCCGTCTGAATCGAGGGGTCCGGATGCTGATAGAAGTGTATACTCGAGATACTATGTGCGTTCATTGCTGAACTTGGATGAGGAGGCACTGAAGAATGCTTGGACCAAGGCTGTGTCTTCTACAAAATCCCCATATGGCGGGGAAAAGGATACAAGGCTAGAGTATCTGTCATGGAGGATCTGGTACCTGAAACGTCGCCATGCAGAAGTTGAAGTGTCTTCAGATTGTGATGATAGCAGAGATGACGACGCATTGGATTCCTCAGATGAGGAAGATTGTCCGGCAGACCCTCCAATTCAAGGAGAGAAAGTTGAGCCTGTGGTAGCACACACACGTGCCCTGACGATCAAAACAAAGGTTGAAAAACACTCGGGGATTAGTGCCAGAGATATTGATGTCATGGTGGAGGAATTTATACGATCTCCTGACTCTGATAATTGCTCACCAAAGTACGCCAATTCTTCTGAAAGTAAACTCGATCGACTGTACATTGTCATGATTAGTCTTCATGGTCTTGTGAGGGGAGAAAATATGGAACTGGGAAGGGACAGTGATACAGGTGGACAGGTGAAATACGTAGTTGAATTGGCAAAGGCCATGTCTTTGCACCCAGCAGTGTACAGGGTTGACTTGCTGACAAGGATGATAAAAGATACCGCCGTTCATAGTGATTATGGGGTGGCAGAAGAGTGCATAGCAAAAGGAAATGGAGACCTGGGTGGATCCTATATTGTGCGTTTGCCTTGTGGGCCCACGAATAAATACATACCGAAAGAACAACTATGGCCCTATGTGAGAGAATTTGCTGATAGGGGTATAGTCCATGTTAATAAAATGCTGAATAAACTGGGAGAGTCTGGAAGATGGTGTGAGTTGTACTGTGTCCATGGACATTATGCAGATGCTGGTGAGACTGCTGTTCTTATGGCCAGTACTCTTGGTGTCCCACAAATTACCACAGGACATAGTTTGGGCAGGAATAAGCTGGAGCATTTGCTTTCTTCTGGCGGTCTTACAAGAACCCAGATTGAAGCAACGTATAATATCAGTAGAAGAATAGAAGCAGAAGAACGATGCTTGGATGTGGCTTCCATGGTGTTTACGTCAACTCAACAAGAAGTGGATGAACAGTGGGGCTTATATAATGGATACAACTCTAAATTGGCAAAGGTCTTGCACTTGCGAAGATCTGAAGGGAGACATATGCCATATATGAAAGTATCACCTCCAGGCCTTGACTTTTCCAATTTAAAAGTTAATATCCCAGAGGATCCTGTCGTGAAAGAGTTCCTCGATCGTCGTGCGGAGCTCTCTGCATCTGAAATGAATATACAGATTCCAGAAGATCAAAATCGATCGAGCCCATTGGAAATTGCTCAAGGATCTTCCCAAGAGTCTCAATTGCCTGAGGAACTACAAGGAAGTCTTGGAATCTCCTCATTTAAGAGCCCATCGTCATTAATGGAGAGTCAAATGCAGAGAGAGCCGGACATTATTCCAAATAGGCCATCTATCTGGCAGGATATTGCAAAGTTTTTGAGGAATCCATTAAAGCCTGCAATCCTTGCCATGTCAAGACCTGATGCCAAGAAGAATATCACGACATTAGTCAAGGCTTTTGGAGAACACTCCATACTTAGGGAACTTGCTAATTTGGTTTTGATTATGGGAAACAGAGATAATATAGAATCTATGGCGAGTGGGAGCCAAAAGGTATTGACTCAGGTTCTTCAGCTTATTGATGCATATGATCTGTACGGTTCCGTTGCGTATCCAAAGCACCATGGACAGAGTGATATCTCGGACATTTACTTGTTTGCGGCAGATACAAAGGGAATTTTTGTGAATATTGCTTTACAAGAACCATTTGGACTCACAGTAATCGAGGCTGCCGCACATGGTGTTCCAACAGTTGCTACATGCAATGGAGGCCCTGTTGATATCATGGAGACACTTCACCATGGTGTCGTTGTTGAACCCACAGATTCAGACGCAGTAGCAAAGGCTCTTATTTCCATTCTCACATCACAAGATATCTGGGACCAGATGTCCTCAAATGGTGTCAACAATATCATGGCATACTCATGGCCAGCACACTGCAAGAGGTACATGGAAAGCATGGATGCAGAGTATTCTCATTTCGCACCTTCGGCGCATTCCACGACAGCTTCAAAGACATTTTCGACAGCGTTAAGGAGAAGGCTTTCTCGTCTTGACTTATGTGGCATTGCAGATGTTGATATGCCACAGAGTCCTCATGATGGTGTAGATCCAATGCAACGAGCATTCAGTACTCCCAGAGACACGCCCTTGCTGATGTCGGGCCCAGGGACACCAAATGCTCTTCGAGGATCCAATATGTTCCCCCAAGACGATATCAGTGTGATTAATAGCATGAAGGTGGAAGCAGCACTCTCTCGCTTTTCAAAAAGTGACTCAAAGAGCAGGGACAAACTTGTTGTTCTATGCCTGGACAGAAATGCAGAGGCACAAGATGTTGCCGACTATACGATAAAGCTCCAAAAGAAATTTGCCCAGGTAGGGATTGCTGATTATGCAGGAGTTGGTATCGTCAGCATGTTGGGTTTTGAAACATCATACAGCCTGTTGGAGACCTCTGGTGTTGACATGTCCCAGGTAGAGTTTATTGTCTGCAACAGTGGTGCAGATATTTGGATCCCTGGCGATGAGCAATGGGAATGCATCGACGGATACGAGTCTATGATTGATTTTGGTTGGGATCGAATGTCTATTCATCGTATGCTGAAGAAGATTATCAGTTCTCCAACAGAGGACAAACAGAGGCTTCCAAGATTGAAGGAACTTTTGTACAACGTGGGAGAGGAACCTGAGGCTGGTGTGCATCCCAGACATATCTGTCTTGCACTAGACCCAGAAACACAGGAGATTTTGTCGAGTGGGCTAGGTCCAAAAACTAAAACAATGGACCCATTGAAGCTCACGTCCCTGAGTGTCAACAGGTTGAAGAACAAGCTCAGAGCAAAAGGCTTCAGGGCAAATTACACCCTTCAAATAATCCCCGAAGGAGAGAAATTACTCGCTGTCCTTCACATAACGCCAATTCGAGCAAGTAGACCACTGGCTCTTCGTTGGCTTGCAAATAAATTTGGACTGAACATGAGTGATTTCATCACGACTGTGTTCCCGGCATGTGTGTCTGGAACAGAAACCCTTGATGGTACACTGATTCCTTGGACAAGCGATGCTGTCGATCTTATCGCAGGTATTCAGCAGTGCCAGGTTATCCTCGATGAACGAGTCAGTGTTTCTCGTGAACGAGAGAGTCAGCTGCAGGGCCTGGATGGGATCGTCCTTGATCGTTACAGTCACAGCAATGCCCTCAATATATCTTCCAATGCTGACGAAGCAATTAGTTCAATAGTCCATCAAATTTTGTCTCAGAATACTATCATTTAAATGGCCACGTTCAGAACGGCTTCAAGAGGCATTCTGTCGAACCGTCTCTTTAGCCATGCCGTTGAGCATGACCCAAGCACCTACTCTTGGGTATTTTTGGGACCACCGGTACGAGAGATCATGTAATTTAACCAGTACAGATATACATTGATATCAATCTATCTAACTAACCATCCAGGGGGTTGGAAAAGGCACATATTCTAAACGAGTTGCAGAAGCGCTGGGATTCGCTCACATTGCTGCGGGCGACCTGGTTCGGGAAGAAATCAAAGCCAAGACACCTCTAGGGATGGAGATGAAAGATATTGTGAACAGTGGTCAACTGTTGTCCGATAGTCTCATCCTCAAAGTTCTCAAAGAGCGAATGCTTTCCGACTCTGCTCAAGGGGTAACCACGTTTTTGCTGGATGGATTTCCAAGGACTAGGGAGCAAGCAAAGGCACTGGATGATATTACCAATGTAGGCCTGGCTGTGAATTTGGACCTTCGGGAGGAGGTGTTGGTAGACAAGTGTTTAGGGAGGAGAATATGCTCGAAATGTGGGGGGAACTTTAATGTTGCAGACATCAATGTCCCTGCCAGCAATGGCAGAGCAGCCATTGTCATGCCACCACTTAATCCACCTGAAGAATGCACGCAGTACATGGAGAAAAGGGATGACGATACTATGGAAACCATTCTGAAACGGTTAGAGGTATACAAAGCCAGTGCGCAGCCTGTTGAAGAGTATTACCATGACAAGGGTTTGCTCCTCGACTATGAAATTCTGGGTGGTATCCCAGAAACCATGCCAGTACTCATGGAAATACTCAAACCTCACATTGACAGTGTTCCCCAAATCGCTCAAGTAGCATAATAATTCATTACATATTTTGTTTCAATAGTTTAATATGATTTCGTATTCTTTCATGGCATGCAGACATGGCTAAAAACTCTTGCTTGCTCTCTTCCACCAAGATGACAGACCCAATGCCCTCCGCGAATGCTACTACTTGCTTGTATAATGCAGGAGTTTCAAAATTCTTATATAATACAGCAGGAGTCACCTGAAGCCGTTGAATCTCCTGTTGCCAAAGTCGAATCTGGTCTGCTACAACACCTGGTACTATGGGGACACGAGAAGACACCCTCTTGTGACAGTGTTGAGTCAGGTATCCTATAATCTGATCTGCCTTTATACCACTATCTAATGCAGACATAACACTATCTCTGGTAATTGTCCCTACCACCATGTTGGGTAGCAGCACATCACATCTAATAAAAAGCCGTAGGATTGACTGCTTGAGAAGAGAGCTTGTGTATGCATACACTCTATAATTCGTCTCCACAATAATAAATCCATCCTCCTGAGCAACCATATCTGAAGTACTCGACAACATCACAGAAAGCTTTGTAGGGACGAGGTATACCTTTTTATTGTATGTGAATGGAAACAAGAGTCCAAGCTGACAGAGATCTGAGCAAATTTCCTTTTGTTCCTCAGTCACCATGACATCATCCGCAGCAAAGCATTCGGTTTGAAAACCTAGTTGAAGTAAGAATTCAATCAACGAATCAAACAAATCCCTCGATCGATGCGATTCTGCATGCTTTATGTATTCCTGCAAAACCACCCACACCTGTCTGTGGGTATCTGACAGGAGAAACTGAAACCCATTCTCTGTGATGGATAATTCTCCATTCTCCGTGGTCTGGATGATATCACACGCCACCAGAATACTCGAGAGATCCAACGACGTCGTCCGCCCCATCACCTTGGACATTTCAATAGAATCCCTTTCACCAAGTGCATACAAGAGCACATTCTCCCATTGCTCCCACGCATATCTATGAACTACATTCTCTTGAGGCAAACCTTCTCGCACCACATCTTCAGACACGCGAGACGTCATCGAGTGAATCCCACCACTCTGTGCCTTTTGAACATGCCTTTGAAAACCACCATGCATCTTCCACACCCCACCATCTCTCCTCGTCACAATCCTCAATCGTGAAAGCAATTCCATACATGCCATATGACGTTTCCCATGCTCCATCTGTATCCACGACGACACAATCTCCACTGCAGAATACAACTTTTCAGCAACAGACAACACCAACGAATACCAGAAAGACATACGACGTACATGGAATCCCATCCTCCAATGGACAGAACAAGAATCGATATACATATTGTCGTTCGAGATCAGGAAGAGATCGAAATACAGCAAGGCACGTGAAAGGTTGCTGCATGTATAATCGTTCGAGGTGAACTGGGGCAAGTTCCCCGAGATATTCTATCAAATCCATCCCCTTTGATGAAATCTATCCACTCATATTTGTTATAGTATTTGTTATAATACTATTTAATGACAATTGAAGTAGATATAGTCCATTATGTTCTGTATGTATTGGCAACATGGCTCTTTGAAGGTTAAAACGTTCTACTCACAAGCTTGTACCCTATAACCCTACTTAAGTAGGTACAAGACCATACATGGATGTTATATGATAGGGCATCATCATCATCATCATCACCACCACCATGCAGCAAGAATGAGGTTGATAAGGTTTCATTCATTCAGTCAACCAGTCAATCAGTAGATGTCTATCTGTCTGTCTATCTGTCTGTCTGTCTGTCTGTCCATGCCCATGGCCATGGGTGCAAGACAAGTCTGGGGTGTGTCTTAGAGAGGCATCTACAGTATAATAATACTGTAGAAGTACATACTACGTTTTATTGTATATAGCAACAATAGTATCTAGTATATTTTGATCAATCGAGTATCAATCAAGGAATATCTAGATAGAAAGACATGGGAGAATATCTCTTGTCCTCTCCTGACGAGGGTACTTGTTAGATACACTTGTGATTCTGATGACTCTTCTGTTTGTATACTTACGATATAAATATAATCCTGGTATGCTTTCAGACGTCGTTGGAAACAGAGGGGTGTATCACTAAACTGGACGTGCATCGGGAGACGACACCATAATGTCGAGTAGCGTTTCTTCGTATGGAGGGGGTTCTGGGTCCTCACGGCCCATTATCAAGTCGGATGTGTTGTCTCGAATTCTTGTGGATATGTCTCGGCCAGGTATGTGGTATCCCGAGTGTGTACTTTGGTGACGTTGGTGGGGAGGAGAGGGTTTTGTCTGGAATGGATGGTTGATATGAGTGCGTATGTGTGTCACTGTAGGATTCGAGGAGCGGGTGGAGGATATCACATTGAAAGAGTTTGTAGACTCTGAGAGCCGTGGATATAAAGGAGAGCGGTTGAACAGGTTCATTGGGGAGATCCTGATTCGTGTAAAGGGGTTGATTAAAAGCTCCGATGTGTATGAAAAGATGGCTGGGGTGATTAGCGTGGATGAACTTGGGGAGACAAAACTGTTTGGAGACTCTATGAATCGCTTGTCAGATTTGATACGGATATTGATGGATGCGTTTAGCTCGAATTCTGATCTCAAGGCTATGAAGATGGCATCAGAAGTGCTTGGTCGTTTGGTGACGACTGGAGGGGTCGGTGTGTCTGATGTTGTTGATGAACAAGTGCAGACGAGTATCAAATGGCTGGCAGGGCCGAGGCATGAATATCTGAGGCTTGCGGGTGTGATGGTGCTGCAAGAATTGGCCATTGCTGCGCCTGCAGTGTTTAATGTGCACGTGAGGTCATTCATTGAAGTCATATGGAATCCTCTCCGGGATCCAAAGCAAAATATTAGAATGTCGGCAATGCATGCTCTCCGAGCATCTTTGGTATTGATTGAACAGAGAGAGACAAGATATAGAGTACAGTGGTATTATAGATTATTTGAAGAGACACAGAGGGGGTTGTCTACGACAACCTCTGTAGAAATTGTGCATGGATCCTTGTTGGTTCTTGGAGAACTCTTGTGTCATACTGGAGAGTTCATGCTTGCACGATATAGAGAAGTATGTGATACTGTTCTTACGTTTAGAGATAATAAGGATAGAGTTATTCGAAAGGCAGTGGTGACACTGATTCCAAAGTTGGCAGCATTTGCTCCGGAGAGGTTTGTTCGTTCATATCTCCGGAGATCAACACAACATTTGTTATCTGTTTTGGAGTCGTCTTCTGATCAAGGAGCTGGATTTACAGCACTGGCAGAAATGATTTCCTCACTGGCCGAATCCGGTGTGGCGAGTCACTTGAAGACTCCGGATAATTTTCTCAAGCCAATTGCGTCACAAGTGCGCGAGTGCTTACTGACAAAAGCTCGAGGCAAAGGGCACCATGCAGAAGCTTTGGAGTGCTCTGGGGTACTTTGTGCAGCCTTGAAGAAAGACTGGGAACCATACATGGCTGATCTTCTCGAGCCAGCAATTGCCACTGGATTGAGCCAGAGTTTGGTGGATTGCCTGCAACGTGCTGTCGAGTCATTGCCAACCCTGTTACCACGAGTGCAATCTCTACTTCTGGATCTCTTATCTCTTGCGTTGACAAGTAAACCATTTTTTGCCACTTCTTCTGGTCATAAATTGCAGATATTGCAGAATGCTCTTGTACAGGGTGATATCCAGGGTCAGCCATTGAAACGTTTGGCACTTCAGACGTTTGCAGGGTTTTCGTTGATTCCTCATCAGCTGCTAGATTTTGCTCGAGAATTCATTATGCCATTTTTAGATGATCAGGATTCTTTTATTCGCAAAGATGCGGCCCTTGCCATATCTCAGATTGTACAGAGGCATGCTGCCTATGGAATGTCAGAAGCAGCCTCATTTCCTGTTGCTGAAAAACGATCCATTGATGCTATCGTGCATCGATTGATCTCTTTCGCAGTAATAGACCCTTCTGTGAATGTTCGAAAAGCAGTATTTGATTCTCTTGTGAATGCAACGTGCCTGGACTCTCACATTGGTCAGCCGGAGAGTTTAAGGGATTTATTTCTTGCATTCAATGACGAAGCCCCTGTGGTGCGGTCTCTGGCCATCAGACTTTCAGGCCATCTCTTGTCAGTGAATCCGGCATATACGGGGCCTGCTTTGAGGAAGCATATGCTCCAACTGATTAGTGATATGGATACATCGCCAGATTCAAGGCAACGAGAAGAAGGTGCAAACATTCTGTGTGTTCTCATCCGGTCAGCGCCAAGGCTTGTACAGCCATATACTTTGGTCATTTTGCGTGCTTTGCTTCGAAAATTAAGTGTAGTACCTTCAAGTTCTCCAGGGATGGCTGGAAAGAATGGTGGAGGAGTATCAAAAGGAGGGCCTACTAACATGGTACCATTGGATACAGAGAGTTCTTCAGAGGATGGATTGCATATAGCAGTTCTCGATACTCTTGGAGAATTGTCAGCAGTTTCGGGTGAAGAATTGAACTCAAAAGTACCTGATATGCTGCCTCTTATCATTGATGCGCTTGCAGACGCAGGAAGCAGTCAAACAAAAAGATTAGTTGCTACAAGGACTCTTGGACGAGTTGTCGAGAGTACTGGTAGTGTTGTGAAGCCATATTTAGATTATCCTCAACTTTTAGGTATTCTTCTAAAAATGCTCGGTCATGGGTCATCGGCCGGGAGAAGGGAGATTGTACGAACGCTTGGAATATTGGGAGCTCTGGATCCCCATTTGCACAAACTCAACCTTGCAGAGCTGCAGGGCGAAGGAAGACTGGAGAGAGAAGGTGTTCGTCCGCAATATACATCCCAAAATATATTGCCTACTGATGCAGTCGCAGGGGTTGCAGTTGGAGAGGGATTCTATCAAGACTTGTTTCTCTCTGGAGGACCTGCAACAACCTCTGAGGATTACTACCCTGCAGTGGCAATCAATGCTCTCATGAAACTGTTGAGGGATCCCTCATCTTCTTCAATTCATGGCAAAGCTGTCGCCTCGTTGTTCCAGATTATTAGATCGATGGGTCTAGGGTTTGTTCCATTCTTACCAAAGGTGGTGCCAGTGCTTCTGACAATCACACGTAGAGCAGATGATGTCAACAGGAGAATAGAAATGATTAGAGCGCTTGCAGATCTTGTTGTTCTCATGAGGCAGCATATAAAGAAGTTGCTTCCTGATATACTTGCATTAATAGATGCATTCTGGGCCGAGTCGCCTGTGGTGACTCCTCATATCCTTTTCCTATTGTCAGAGCTTGCAGTCACTCTACGGGATGATTTCAAAGATCACTTGGTTGATCTACTCCCAAAGTTTATTTCTGTATTTGAGGATGCCGATAGGACGGAAGATTATTCCTTGGTAGTTGCTACAATGGGAACTCTTTGTGCGCTGGGCCCGGTGCTGGAGGACTCACTAGCAATTTTGTTGCCTCCGATTTTCCAAGTGCTAGGGCCAAAAGGAGACTCCGAAGCATCTTTATCGATCAAATTAGATGTATTGGCATCCCTGCAGGCACTCCTACCGACAATGCAACTTGGTCCACATGCTTCAGCAATTTTGCACCCTCTGATTAGAATTATGAATGGGCCATCTGAGGAGCTTCGAACGAGGTCGCTTGATATCATTTGTGCAATTGCATTGGCTGTTGGAGATGACCTGAAGGTATTCATACCTTTGATCAAAAAGGCCATTGCAAAAAATAAGATTCAAAAACATGCAACCTTTTCCAAAATTGTGGACAAGATCTCGCACCTTGATCCACCATGCACATCTGATGCTGATGACTGGGAATCCAGCCAGGCATTCCTGGGCCCAGAACATTTAGGGAACAAATTTGCATTTAAAACAAACAAGCTTGCTCTTGAGCAGGCACTTTCTGGGTCTAATGCACCAGATGATGAGGCACAAGGAGGGGTGCATAGTGAGCAAGGGTTGCTTGGATTGCGGAGAGCATGGGAAAGTAGCCAAAGAAGCACACGAGAAGATTGGGCCGAATGGATGCGTAATTTTTCAATTGAAATGCTAAGACAGAGCCCATCAAGAGCTCTAAGAGCTTGCTCATCTCTCGCTCAGGCCAATCCAGGCATGGCAAGGGAACTTTTTGCTGCCGCATTTGTATCCTGTTGGTCTGAACTGGATAGCGGCATGCAGGCGCAATTAGTTCGCAGTCTTGAAGCCGCACTGGCATCGCCAACAATTCCTCCAGATATTGTGACAACATTGTTAAACTTGGCAGAATTTATGGAGCACGATGAAAAGGCATTGCCTCTTGACACGAGGACACTTGGAGCTCTTGCTGAAAAGTGTCATGCATATGCAAAGGCTCTTCACTATAAAGAATTAGAATTTCAGACAAGTCCTCACAGTGCAGTAGAAGCGCTTATTTCCATCAACAATCAGCTTAGGCAGCCTGATGCTGCTGTAGGTGTCTTGGATCTTGCTCAGAATAAGCTTTCCATGGCACTGAAAGAGAGTTGGTATGAGAAACTGCAGCGATGGGAGGATGCACTGAAAGCATATCAGTTGAAAGTGGTACACACCAAGCCAGGATCGCAACCTCATGCTGAAGCTTTGTTAGGCCAATGTCGATGCTTGGCTGCTCTTGCAGAATGGGACACATTGTTCCAACTCTGCAAAAATGAATGGTCTCGAGTAGAGCCCCCTGCAAGAAGAAGCATGGCTCCTGTTGCAGCACATGCTGCATGGCAACTTGGGGATTGGGGAGAGATGAAGAATTATGTAGACTTCATGTCCACATCCCATGGGGGAGGTGCAGAAGGGGCGTTCTTGTCAGCTGTATTAGATGTCCACAGGGGAAATTTGGAAGCAGCAGCCGAGTCCACAGAAAGAGCAAGAGAACTTCTGGGAGCAGACATGTCCGCTCTTGTTGGTGAGAGTTATGAAAGGGCATATGCAGATATGGTTCGAGTACAGCAGCTCACCGAGCTGGAGGAAATTTTAGTGGTGAAAGCAGCCGAAAGAGCCACTGCACGTTATAGTGAGTTCTCACAAGAAGTACGTGAGCACACGCGCGGTATCTGGAAGGGAAGGCTCCAAGGTGTCCAGCAAAACGTAGAAGTCTTCCAAGCAATTTTAAGTGTCAGAAGGCTCATGGTGGGGATGGAAGAGGATGTCAACACTTGGTTGAAATTTTCTGGACTCTGTAGGGGTAGTGGTCGAATGAAGCAGAGCAAGAGAGTAATCCAAGAACTCTTGAATGCTGTGAGAAAGGAATCTAATAGCAAGTCGCTCCCATACATGTCTCCTGAAAATCGTGAGATTGACGTGCTATATGTATGGTGCAAGCACATTTGGGCTGAAGGCCAGAGACAGGAGGCATTTGGTAATCTGCAGAAGATTGCTGATGACCTGAAAGAGTGGTCATCAGTATATGGACTGTCCCAGGATCAACCTGGTTCTGAAAGAGAGAGGCTGCTCCTTTGTGGCAGAGTCCACCTGAAATCAGCCATGTGGAGGCGCCACATGTCAGATTCCATCACAGAAGGTCTCATATCATGCACTTTGGCATCCATGTCATTTGCAAAAGACTGTGCACCAGAATGGGCAAAGGCATGGCATCAATGGGCTTATTTTAATGTCGAGGCCATGATTTACTATAATGCAGCCGGATTGTATGAAAATGGGAAATCATTTGTTGCCCCAGCAGTAACCGGATTCTTCAAAGCTATTGAATTATCTCAGGACGGGGATTCTAGTAGTATTTCAGGACAAAAAGTTACTCACAACTTGCAGGATATTCTTAGATTATTGACATTATGGTTCGGCTATGGCGATGCCGAAGATGTCGAGGCTGCACTTAGAGATGGATTTGGCCATGTGCGAGTTGATACATGGCTTGCTGTGATTCCCCAAATCATTGCAAGGATCCATACGAATTCTGAAGCTGTGCGCGACATGATACAGTCATTGCTTATACGAGTAGGGCGCCATCACCCGCAGGCACTCATGTACCCCTTGCTTGTAGCATGCAAGAGCCAAAGTCCTTCTCGTAGAGCAGCTGCCACAGCTGTTGTTGAAGCAGTCAGGCAGCATTCTGCCACTTTGGTCGAGCAGGCACAGCTCGTAGGAGGAGAACTCATTAGAATGGCAATTCTTTGGCATGAAATGTGGCACGAAGCCTTGGAAGAAGCATCTCGATTGTACTTTGGTGAATCTAATGTAGAGGGTATGCTCAACACATTGTTGCCTCTTCATGAAATGATGAAAAAGCAGGGACCTACAACGTTGAAGGAGATTGCGTTCGTACAAGCTTATGGAAGAGAGCTTGATGAAGCATATGACTGGTGCCTGAAGTACAGATCATCTCATAAAGAAGCAGAGCTCCACCAAGCATGGGACCTTTATTATCACGTTTTCAAACGAATAAACAAGCAACTTCCTGCACTGACCACACTGGATGTTCAGTTCGTAGCACCAGCATTGGTTAAGGCAGAACATTTGGAGCTTGCTGTCCCAGGAACCTATATTGTAGGGGAACCTTTGGTCACGATTTCATCATTTGCCCCGCAACTGACAGTCATCACGTCAAAGCAGCGCCCACGTAAACTATCCATCTATGGTTCTGATGGCGCAGAATACGTCTTCTTACTGAAAGGTCATGAAGATTTGAGGCAGGATGAGCGTGTTATGCAACTCTTTGGCTTGGTCAACTCCATGCTTGCTATTGATAGGGATACGGCAGAAAGGGAGCTTTCAATTGCTCGATACGCAGTCATACCACTGTCCCCCAACTCTGGTTTGATTGGTTGGGTTCCAAATACGGATACACTGCATGCACTTATCAGAGAATATCGTGATGCCAGAAAAATCCCCCTCAATGTGGAGCACCGTTTGATGCTGGGCATGGCCCCTGACTTTGATCATCTAACAGTCATTCAAAAGGTTGAGGTATTTGAACATGCTTTGGAGTCTACATCAGGCGATGATCTTAATAAGGTCATGTGGCTCAAGTCCCGATCGTCTGAGATGTGGCTTTACAAGAGGACGAATTACACAAGATCCACTGCTGTGATGAGTATGGCTGGATATATCCTTGGACTTGGTGATAGGCATCCATCGAATTTGATGTTGGACAGATATTCTGGAAAGCTGCTGCACATTGACTTTGGTGACTGCTTTGAGGCAAGCATGAACAGAGATAAATTCCCTGAAAAGGTACCCTTCCGCCTGACGAGGATGATGGTCAAAGCAATGGAAGTCGCTGGCATTGAAGGAAACTTTAGGGCTACCTGCGATGAGGTCATGAGAGTCCTCCGTTCAAACAAGGATTCGGTTATGGCCATGCTGGAAGCATTTGTGCACGACCCGTTGATCAATTGGAGACTGTTAAATGCAGAAAATGTTGGCGAAGCCCATCATGAGCACACAGAGCAGCCCGATCTTCCAGAAATTGAAGATGGAGTTGCTGCATCCCTACCAAAGAGAGATTATACTCGCGAGCAAGTGCTTCACGCATACGGAATCCAAGGTGACCCAAGTGAAGCATTAAATGACAGAGCAGTTGCTGTAATGAAGAGAATGAGTGATAAATTGACAGGAAGGGACTTTTTGCCTGAGGGGTATGCTGGTGATAATGATTCTGTCAAGCGCCAAGTCAGACGTCTGATTGAACAAGCCACCTCTCATGAGAACCTATGCCAGTCATATATCGGCTGGTGTCCCTGGTGGTAGATGTACATTGTATTATTATTATTATGAGTCATTTTTTTTACAAACAGTATGCCAGACTACCAAAATTTTCTGCCATCTAATTATATGCCCACATACCAGGGCCGGAAGAGAACACCTGATTCAAGGAAATGGGTTGTCGCCCCAAGAATGAACTCTTCTTACCACTTTTCTTCGTCGCAGCTGCTGTTTTCGTCCCACTAGTATTCACATCTACATCTTTTCCTGCATGCTTCTGCACTGCCCAAGAGTCCGACACATGCTGAATCATCAAACCAGTTGTTGTGGGACTTGTTTGACCCAACGCCTGTATTGTCCTCACAAATTCATCCTCTTCTACAACGTCAATCTTGGTATCTTCTTTGGATTCTACAGAGTCACAGAGCACTTTCTTCTTCAGTTTTGTTTCTAATTCCTGAATTTCTTTGACAAGCAGTGTCCTGGTTTCCAGTGATGGAATCCTCCATGTTTGAAGAGATGCATACTTTCCTTCCCCATACTTGGCCTTGTACGCAGATCCTCTATACATACGCCCTGGATGATCTAGAATACGATCCATTGCATTTTCTGTCAACACATCAGGATCTTCCCCACGATATGCAACAACAGGACAAAACGAATCATTCGACAGATGCAGCTCTTTGCCATCCTCGGCACGAGCATACATCACTGACGAGTCCATCTCACCACCACCATCCACAGAAGACGAGGTAACAGTACATGATTCAATCTTTCCATCATCCTCTGACAGCACTGGTGGATGCACTTTGCTGTCATCTAGACAATGACGAGGAGTACTCTTCTCCTCCTGACTACGCATCATGTATTCGTGCTCTGCAATAGTTTCCACATCCAGAGAAACCCGTCCAGATACAATACCATCACTACCATTCTCTTCCTGAGCATCACACAATCCTTTGATACATAGCAGGGCAGAATCCAACCGTTTTGATTCTTCCACCAGCTGAACCAAGTCTCTTTTATATCTCTCCTCCACATCACACAGCTTCACTTCATACTCTGCCCTCAGCACACGTTCTCTCTCATCCCATTCCCGTTCCATACATTCCACAATATTCTTCGCAATCGAATCCACATCCACATCTTGGTGCTGAGATGTCAACACGTCCTTTGTCAGTTGTTGCACAACTCTCAGGTTCAACGTCGCGTGCTCTGCTTCTTTCCTCCAATAGTCTACACTGTGATGTTGTGGAGAAACACCGTCACGTGTGTCACATCTGTCGCTGACGACAGGTGTCGAAACCGGGTGTTTCCGAATCATGGCGCGATGGTGAGTCCTTCTCTTTGATGAGTCCTTCACTCCCCACAGACCATAGATCTATCAATATACCTATTATATAGTATCAATCATTGATACTAGAAGGTATGGAGGTATTACATGCAATATAGACGCCATTGACAAGAAGAATGCAATTCAAAATATCATCGATCGACGTCTTCCATCTCTTCCTATCAAATAATTATTTCATGGGAAGGTTAACCCTAACGTTAGGTTGTTATAATGTGGTTGAATTTTTTGAATGGATGCGCATTCATGTCTTTACTGATTGTTTTCTATTTTCTCAATCAAAGAATCTTTCTGGTTAGTCTTTTTATAGAGACTGTCGACATGTCCCATGACGAGGGTGACGTTGCCCTGGCGAGTGGTTCGATTGCATTCGACCAAGATCGCTTCGACAGAGTCGATGAGGACGCATCACCCACGAGAAATACGATTGAAACACAGGAGTTGGCATTCTTAGGAAGTGTCGGGTTTCTCGTGGAGAGTTTTGCCAAAAATCTCGACGATTTTATCGGTCATGCCTTGGATGAGTGGGGTTCTCCTTCTGGCAGCAAGAAAACTAGCAGAAGCAAGGTGATTGAGCAGGCAACGATAGATACTCCTGATACGAAACATCATACGGATAGAACAAGAAATGAATGCTCAAGTCTTGCATGGTCATGGAACGAATCATTTTCCGACGAGGACAATGGGTGGATTGGTACCAGAGTCATGTCTCCCAGCACATCACCATGTGAAACTGAAGGACATCCTATTTTTGATCTGTTGCGCGAGCGGAAAGAACGTGTTAGTCATGCCATGGAAAAGAATCCTTTGAATAGATATAAGAAACAAAATGCGTGGTTGAAAAGCAAGGTCCTTGGATTGGAGAAGCAGATTGCTGCCATGGAACATGAGGAGAAGAACAAGACAGAGCAAGACCTGCCATGTTCTCTGCATGATGAACACGTGACGTTACAAATGCAGATTGAACAACTCTTGTCACAGAAGAGTAGATTGGTGTATGAGAATGATTCTCTGAAACGAGAGAATGCTCGTTTGAATGAATTGATTGAATATTTCTTTGCATCATCCAGACAGATGAATGGAGAAGAGGATGGCAACACGAGTGATGCTTGTATTACACAAGACGAATGAATGCTTGGAATATATCTCATTCGTTTTTCATTCATTACTGGTAGTACGAGAAGAGTACGTTGGTACTTTCGTATAAGAAAACTCTTGAACAAACACATGGGTAGAGTAGCAACGATGAGTCTACGCATGGCACCTCTGCCTGTGATTAGAGTAGCATGCACTAGGTCCCATGTCATTACGTATACAAATATACGAGTATGTAGGGATTCGTGTCGTTGTCAGAGTAGTCGCAGTCGCCAGGAATTGGAAGCAGAGTATTACAAGGAATGGGAGCGTTTGACGTTGGTCCCAGAAGAAGAATTGAATAGAAAGATGACATTCATGTCATTTATTACATTTATACCAGTATGGCTGAGGTATCATGGACTTCCAGGGCCGTTGAGGTTTTTGTTGTTTTCAAAGAACAGGTCTCCTTCCAAGAGTTCTGTCGATGACAAGGCATCGTGATATACTATTACACAGTATATTTTTATATCAATCGTTTGTATCTGGAGTATGCCATAACGCTGACGAACAAAAATATGGCTCCTCCAGCAGAGCAACATGAGATGATGACAAACCACGAGTAAGGGCCTCCTGATGAGTTTGGTGAAAGGGAAACATTCATGGCAAAAAGACTGGTGACTGCAGTGATGAGGGCTACAGATGCACTCAGACAGGTGAGAATCAGGTCGAGCCGGATCAGTTGATTTCTCTGGGAATCAAGTTGAATGTTGACATAATCCTCTGTGTCGTCAATATACTCTGTTAATGTCTGCAACTTGTTCCATGTATTGTCAGCTTGCATAAAGTATGTTTCCAAAAGCTGTTCAACAACTTCAATAGCTTCTTCTTCCTCTTCATCAGAATCGTAAGTCAGTGTGGAGTGAGGCGTCTCTGGGGGTTTGAGCTCTCCACTCTGCATGGTGACTGGCATGTCAAATGGCTGGTTGCCGTGTTTGATGGCATCTAAAATCTTCTCCTGGGCTTCACGGGCCTCTCTGGCTGTGAGATTCATATCTCTCATGTCGCTATCATCGTCCAAAAACTTTTCTAATACTTCTCGGAGTGTCTCCACCCTCGTAGTCAACCGTACCATTCTATTCTTCACACGCCTGACTCGCTCCAAATTGTCAGTCTCTACTTTGGAAGTCAATGCATCCAGTGCGGGATGTGCTGAGGCTTCTAGATCAGATGTCAGGGCTTCCATGTATTTTAATACAATATCTAGCGCAGCTTCGACGACGCGTAGCTCAAATGGTAAATCTTCAAAGGAGCGATTCACAGAATCATCCACCTTTTTTTCCATACTACCATTGTGTGTAGACAAGTACTCCAATCTTCTTTTTAACTGTGAAATAAACTCCTGAGCATTTTCGTCCTCCAAATTTGTGATATAACACTTCTCCAGGCCAACGATCATCTTGACATATTCCAAGTTCACCACCAAGGACCGCTCACGACACAAGATGGCAGATGGATAACTTGTCACTAACAATGGATCCAACAACCTCAAATCACGCAACTGAATACCAAGGGTCTGGGTCAATTCAGTTTTACTTAGTGATACCATATCTGTTTCTCCCAGCTTATTCATCATGAGCCATTTCTTCTGCGATGCAAGGGAGGGCATCTTCTTATTTGTCTTGTGTCGGGTCGCCTTTGGCCCGGCAGGTGGAACACCCATCAAGATAACCCCAGAGTCACCACCGTTTGTAGTTTCCACAGCAGGAGATTCCCCTGTAAATGTTTTCTCAACCCATTGTGAAACCGGATCAAAAGTCTCTTGCTCCTGATGATCTTCCTCAAGATATGACTGTTCAATTGTTTGTTGTTCTTCATAGTCATCATATAGACTACTATGCTCCAGTGCACTCTGCTGCATTCTTCTTCTCCTCCCTACAGATACGTCTTGCAGTCCTGGTTCTTCTATATCCACCCAAGATGGTTCATTGCCACCTTGTGTATCCATCCCAAGAGAGATTTGGGTTGAAACAAAGGTCCAGCGGAAATCTCGACACGAATGGTCTCTTCACGTTCAAACTTTACAAATTATAATGGCTATCAAATCCATGCACGTTTTAATGTATTGAAATATGCAGAGTTTGAATGTCAAAACATCTTGCTTCGTTCGACAGACAACGCCTCTCTTTGCTCAAATCAGTACACGTTACATGGCAGTATAATATAATACACTAGTATTTTAATTTTCGCTGTACGAGTTCAGTAGTTGGTCTAAAATCTGATGTACATTTCCAACCAAGCCAAAGTCAGCTGCATCAAAGATGGGAGCCTCTCTGTCAGAATTGATGGCTATAATTCGTCCACTATCTTTGATCCCAGCCATGTGTTGGATAGCTCCGGATATTCCAAAGGCAATATATAGATCAGGAGCAATAATTTTGCCTGTCTGTCCTATTTGCATGTCATTAGGTACTATTCCCGCATCTACCAGTGCTCGTGTGGCTCCAACTGCTGCACCAATCTTTTGAGCAAAGAATTCAAGCTTTTGAAATTCCTCCTTGGATGCAAATGCTCTTCCACCAGCTACGACTATTTTTGCGTGCGACAAGTTCGTTGACCCTTCTGAACCCTGTTTACTCTGAGAGAGAAATGTTGTTGGAAGGTGTAGAGGGCCAAGCAGATATCTGCTAATATCATTTACGGTCTCAGTAGACCACGCTAGATTATTTTCCGACTGTTTGATTTCCATTATACGGTTTGGAAAATTTCCAGACCGGCATGTTAATAGCTGCACCGAGTCTACCGGCACCTCAACCTTGCAAAGTATGCTTCCGGCGTACATTGACCTGGTGTATCTGTGCCCACCCTCACATATTTGAACGATACCATGAATTGGTTCAACATCTATGGTGGCTCCAAGTCTAGGAAGTATATTCCTAGAGTATGTCGTATCAGCAGATATAATGTAATCATATGCATGAGTTGCATGCAAACCAGCAAGGCATGGAGCATATGCTTCTGCCAAGCCATGTTCCAGCCTATCATCCGTTAACGCCAGCGCCTTCTTCGATATATAATGCCTTCCAAGAGATGCATTCCTAGAGGTCTGCTCTGCAACTTGCTCGCATGCTTGGGAGGAAGATGCCCCAGCAAAGACAACATGCATGCTGGCACCGGTTTCTTCCTGCCCAGATGAAAGTCTGGATGACACCAGCTCGTCCCCAGCACGTATTGAGCTCCAGGTATCTTCAGTAACATTTCCTGTTCTCGGATCGTGGGTGCCAAGTATCATCACTCGAACATCCTGCGACAACCAACGTCGTGCTGCACCCAATGAGCGTTGAGCGAGTCCTGCCAGCATCATATAGATTTCTTCTGATTTGAATAAGATTATTGAGTACTAAAAAACTGACTGCCACAAGGGTTCTGAATGCTGGCGAAAACTACGAAGAACTAAGAATGTCATCTAACATTAGGCCGCTCTTAATTGATTCTGTGGTTCCCGTCACCGACCGAATGGATTTCAAGAGGGTGTGCCCCAAAAAATAGATTGTCGTGTAACTCCGCATCAGTGAAGAATTTGCACTTTCTGACAGCACCATGCGATAGAGCTCTTCAAAAGGAGTCGATTGACGCACTTTCAGGACCAAACTCGATCATGGACCATCGTTGTTGGCCTCGGACTGGATGCAGCCCTGGCTGACCGGTCGGCCAAATTCAAATTTACTAACTTCACCCATACATTCGATCTGATAGAATTTAAAGCATCTAAATATACAATTACAGTCAAAATGACATTCAGTAATGTCAAAGCTGCACTTTGCTTCAAATTATGCGATGATTTTGGCAAGAAGTTTTCGTGGAACTCATTCGTCAACGGTGTCTCCAAAACTGACACGTTGGAAGATGCGATTCGGAAACAAGATGATATTGTGACAATAAAAAACACTAAAATAGTGCCTTATCTAGAAGCCGAAGGAACGCTTATAACGCAGGTATGTACTATCGTTTCGGTCTAGCACCTGTCTAGCACCTGTCTCTGGGAATTCAAATCAGTCTTTGCGTGCTATAGGTTGTATTATTTCCTTCTGACGGAGGAATGTTTCAACTTGGTGCCAGAGAGGCTCTAGCAAATGACATGGAGAGCCTAATACAATTAAATGGATCGGGCTCTGTGGTCAAGGTAGAAATTGAGATCAAGGTAGCAGGTACATTGGAGTGCCTGCAGCAGAAAGACACTTTTCATGAATCATCATCTCGTTCTACAAATGCTATGCAATATTTGATGCAAAGTCAGAAGAGAGCGCACGATGTTCGCTCTCGATACGAGCGTAATCGACTGCCACAGCCCAAAGCAGACAGTAATGGTAAATTCAGGCTTTGGAACACTTTATTGGAATTCTGCATTGAGAATGGAGTCCAATTTTTTAGTTACATTGACGAATCGGAACGGGAAAAAACTTTCAGTAGCATTGTATCAATCTTATGGAAGCTTAATCTGGTCGAGATGAAAATGAATAAGTGGAAGAAGAAACCACCCAAGTGCATGGATCGGTTTTTGGGATTTTCTTTCCACGATACCAGCACAGACGGAGGAAAGAGAAAGCGTCCGTCATTAAATCAGGATATACTGAACGATATTCATAAATCCTTGACCGCTGTGCTGGACAGTGTTTGTTTCACCCAAGAGAGTGTGAAAATGTTTGAGTTTCTTACTGGCCTTTTAGAATCGATAGACTCTCAAATCACAGACTACTTACACAGATCACAAAGAAAATCCACGAAAAAGCTGGAAGATTCGTGGCAGGCAATGTGGAGCAAGTGGAATGGAAATACTATGGCAGGTCATGAGGTTAAGATAAAGAAGCTAGCCTCACAGTACCTCCCTCTGTCAGATAGGTATAAGAAACTCAACCAAGCATTGAAGGAAAAGCCTCTATACACGCCTCTTCCTCTTTGCGAGTACATGACAAACAGTGCATCTCGAAATTCTTGTTACGAATACAGACGCAACATTCAAACCCCATATAACTCGGTTCTGGTGCAGGTGAAACATGGTGGGTCAATAAGAGATGACACTTGGATCTTTAGAGTCAGCCCATCCGAAGATGAGCATCATCAGAGATTCATTGACGCTGTTGAAAAGTGTCAGTCCTCAAGTTCATTCTACATTAAGAAATGGGTCCAGATGGCATTTGAGAAAGATCTGGACCTATTGTGCCCTGATGTACCATTGTTAAAAACACTCTGCTCAAATTTCCTTGGGAACGAATATGGCCCACAGAATGCACATTATGACCATCAGAAGGATTTGATTGAGTTATCCATCGATTCAGCTGATAAATCAATACTGGAGGATGCAAGAAAGTTGAATGGTCGTCATTCAAATGTGGCTTTTGCCGAATTCTGGAGACTGACAAAAGAGTTCATGAATGAGGCTGCTGATGCAGCACATGCAAGAAGGCATGGGGATGGTGAGATGGCATATCTTTCGGAGATAATATCAGTACGAGATCTACATGAGACAATAAAGAAACGCATGAAGGATGAATTACAGGACAGATATGAGGATGACCTGGTTCCCTCTGTTTCAACTCTCTATCTGCAGTTCACGCCTAGCAGCAACAGACTACTGACATCTCTTCGATTTAAGTGTCGTTTCAAAGTTCAGATGAAGATACAAAAGAGGATTTTGCATCTCCAGCATATTGATGCCCATTATGGAAATGCACTCATAAAGTATTTGAGATCCTTTGCTGTGAGATACAGAGGCAAATGCTCATTTTATTCTGCTGAT
>PJEL010000418.1_pt1 | contig 49820 bp, 34 predicted proteins | sample 1853271 | NCBI WGS metagenome assembly PJEL01 (sample SAMN08108733, study PRJNA415343) | Invertebrate metagenome, whole genome shotgun sequencing project. | host: Globobulimina | place: Sweden: Gullmar Fjord | collected 2015-08
ACCTCTACGTCTTACTTTACCCTTATTCCGCCAAACCCACTTCCCCCCCCCCCTTTTTTTTTTGTTCGTTTGTCATATCTTCATACCTGCCAAAAAAGATAAAGATAAGTAATAAATTGGGGTTGGGCCACGCTAACAGGCTGATTTAATAACGAAATGTCGAATTGTAGTTTGTGTAAGTAGTTGATACTACAAGTCAACTTTCTAGTCGGACCAAGATAACAGTCTGTTTTATTATGAAAAAATGTCAAAAAATAGCGTCTTTTTTATTTTAGAATGCCCTTTTCACCTTCAAAAAGGTGTGTTTAAGCCAAATATATGGAATAGGGTTTTAGCTCTTTAAACCATCCTTTTTGAGGCCCAAAAGCATACTTTAAGTGCTGGTGCTTAATTATGGGAATTATGGGAATTATGCCGGATGAACCGGTCGATTTCCCCGGCTTCGATCCACTGACGGTCAGTATAGATATAGCTCTTGATCTGGTCGATTATTGGCAGCCGCTTACTGGTGTGTGAAAAGGTTCGACTCAGGAAGGGGGTGGTGCTCTCACTTGAGCAGTCAAGAACTGCTGTTTTTTTCGCTAAGGATAATTGCATATGTCCCCCTGGGCAGCATAGTTAAATCGGCTTTTTCCAACTAGAGAAGTCGAACGCTGTTGCTTTTTTGTTCTCATCTATTTTCTCTTATTATAAAATGAACGCTGTTAAAATCCCATATGATCAATTGAGCCAAGAGGTATTGACGGGTGTTATTGAAGAATTTGTAACCCGTAATGGTACTGATTACGGCGAAGCCCAAGTCCCACTTGAAACTAAAATTGCCCAAGTGTTAATACAACTTAAATCTAAAGATGCCTTTATTGTCTTTGATCATCATTCTGAAACCTCTACTATCCTTCACAAGGATGATCAAATTTTAAAATCTATTGATTCATAGTGGATCTTTACAGGAAAATATAAAGGACTTTGCCAATTTGATCTTCCAGAACCATACTTGGTATGGATTCCTAGAGGGGCAACTGCCCGGTTTCTAGTCGGACCAAGCCAACTTTATCGACAAAAACACCTGACGCTGTTCGCTCCAAACGTAATCTTAGGCCAGGTGAAAAACGAAATCCCTTGTGTGCCAAAGTAACTCTGATGAAGGATGGAGTTATGTGTTCAATAAATTAATTAAAGTGAAACAGGGAGATTTTTTCAATTAGAGCGGCCATGTGAGAACCTTTTTTCCAGAAAACATTATTGCAATATGAAGTGCTTCCTTTGATGCCTAGCAACGCCCTTTAAATTGGAAATATACAGGAAAGGAAGTCACTGGGAGTAGGAAATGGGAAAATCTTGCTGGGGAATTTGAAATCAAACAACCTGAAGTTGCCTATATCAAATTTCAGTTGGTCGGCAAAGGAAACGGAGAGTTTCGCTTTGATGATATCTTCTTTTTCTATGAGAAATCACGCTGGAAATTTCCAGAACACATATTCACATTGTTTTTTTCTACATATCCTTGACTGGAGTCCAGAGATTTTTTTATATAGTTCAGTTAATAGGATGTCTGCAAATGCCCTGGTACCAGGATATTATTACTCCGATTTTAAAATTTCAACTTACCTGTAAAACAATACGACCTCTGATAATATGGCACATAATGAATTGCAAACTGTAATTATGGCAAGTGGCAGGATCCAGCTTGAATGGTTTTCTGTTTCTGGAAAGATCAGTTCACAGTCTGAATTATTGCAAAATGAAATTTATGAGCAATACTCATCCTGTCCGGATAGTTGGTTTCTAACATTAGGATTTTGCGATAAAAATGTAAAATTGTCACTGTCCTTAATCTTTTGGCGCAAATTTTTCGGCATATTTATTCGAAAACTAAGTTTAACTCCTGATATTGAAGAAATCAGAGATGAAGTGGTCATTCCCTTTGCAGATGAAAAGCTTCATCAACTCATGGAATCTGTTCCTCCTATGCTTGGAGGGGAGTATTTACATGAAAAAGAATTTCTTGAGATATGGGAATCAGTTCATCAAAATTTTCATGAAAAAATAAAATTATATGAAGGATCTGTTGCAGAGTTTGTCCTGGAATACAGCCCAGATATCCACTTGGCGGGAAGAATTTATTTTCATCTTGTCGAAAATAAGGATTCCGAAGCTCCCTTCGCTTTTCTTGCAACTTATTCAACCAGATTAAATGATGAGGGAGAATCCAGGCATTTACCGCTAAAATATGCATTGGAAGAATACGATGGTGATAATGAAAAATTATTGGAACTTCTTGTTACCGTTGATGATGCCGCCGGGAAGAGTGCACTGGTTGCAGAGCTACGGGAAAGTGGTGAACTTTTCCATCCTTTGGCCTGGACACCAAGAGAAGCTGTTTCCTTTTTGAAAGAAATACCGTTGTATGAGGAATCAGGTATTCTTTGTCGTATTCCCAATTGGTGGAAGGGCAGGGGGGCCAATCTTGGATTGAATATCAGTATTGGCACTCAAGCTCCTTCCATGGTGGGTATGGATGCCTTGCTTGATTTCAGGCCGCGTCTGATGATCGGCGATACTGAGTTGTCAGAGTCTGAGGCCAGGCGATTACTTCATGAGTCTGAAGGGTTAGCATTTTTAAAAAATAAATGGATTGCAGTTGATCCTGAAAAACTTAAACAGACTTTGGAGGCATATGAAAAGGCCCAGCAGTTCGAATCAGATGAAGGAATCAGTCTTCTCGATGCTATGCGCCTCTCCATTAATCCTCAGCAACTATTTGGCGCTCAAGATGTTGATATCATCTCCGGAGTCTCTAATGGGGAATGGCTAAACTCAGTATTTGATAAATTACATAACCCTGAAAAAATACGAGCTGTTAAAACTGAGAAAACATTTAAAGCTAAACTTCGTGGGTATCAGCAGGATGGGTTGAATTGGCTTTTTTGTCTGCATCAGCTGAAACTGGGAGCCTGCCTTGCAGATGATATGGGATTGGGAAAGACTGTTCAGGTACTGGCTTTTCTTAATGCGTTAAAGGCTGAACAGAAAAAAACTTCGCAAAAAGCTGGGGCATCATTATTAGTGATTCCGGCTTCACTGCTGGCAAACTGGATTAAAGAAATAGAGACATTTTTTCCCGGCCTTGTTTTTTTTGCAGCCCATCCTGATCTACATAAACCAGGTAAAATGAAAGTGCCGGATTTGAAAAAGCTGGACAATCTGGATCTTGTCATAACTACATATGCATTAGTACAACGGTATCAATGGATTCAGGATTATTCTTGGAACTATGTCATTTTAGATGAGGCCCAGGCTATTAAGAACCCTGGAACTAAGCAGACAAGAACTGTTAAAAAGCTCTCCGCTGATAATAGACTTGTTATGACCGGTACCCCTGTTGAAAACAGGTTATCCGATCTGTGGAGCCTGTTTGATTTTTTAAATCCCGGATTGCTTGGAAACTCTAAAGAATTTGGTGTTTTCACTAAAAACCTTGCCAAGGACCCGAATGGGTATGCTGGTTTGCGCAAAATCGTCAGTCCTTTTATACTTCGGCGCCTTAAATCTGATAAATCAATAATTGTAGATCTTCCCGACAAGGTTGAAATGAAAACCTGGGCAGCAATGAGTAAAAAACAGACAGTCTTGTATCGTGATGTAATTAGCGGGATTAAAGAGGTTCTTGAAAATGCAGAGGGTATTCAAAGAAAAGGGATCATTTTATCAGCTCTGATGAAGTTCAAACAGCTCTGCAACCATCCTGCTCAGTATCTTGGTCAGGATTTATTTTTAGAAAAAGAGAGCGGCAAGTTCCAAAGATTGCGTGAAATTTGTGAAATTATTCATGAGAAGAGGGAAAAAGTTATTGTTTTTACCCAATTTAAAGAAATGACTGGCCCTTTGTCAAAATTTTTGGCAACTATTTTTCAACGGGAAGGACTGGTTCTGCATGGCAGTATTCCTGTCGGGAAAAGGAAGGGACTTATCGAAAAATTTCAAAGCCGTGAATATGTCCCGTTCTTTGTTCTGTCATTAAAGGCTGGGGGGGTAGGGCTAAATTTGACTGCTGCTAATCACGTGATTCATTTTGATCGATGGTGGAATCCGGCTGTGGAAAATCAGGCAACAGACAGAGCTTTTCGTATTGGTCAGAAAAAAAACGTTATGGTTCATAAATTTTTAACAAAAGGAACTATAGAGGAAAAAATTGATGCAATGCTTACTCAAAAGTCAAAATTGTCCAATGAGGTTGTTGCTGCTTCCGGAGAAAATTGGTTAACAGAAATGAATAATGATGAGTTGATTGAACTGTTTACAATGCAGATGTAAATTCAAGAAAAAAAGAGATTACAATGAGCTATTATGGGTACCAGCCATATGTTTCTGTTGCTGCCAAAAAAGCAAAGGCCGCAAAAAAGTTAAAACAATTAAAGAAAAAATTGCCAAATATTAAGCCTGTTGTGATTGAAGGTAAGGCCTTGGCTCGGACATGGTGGGGAAAATCCTGGAATAAAAATCTCGAACGATATGCTGACTATTCCAATCGAGTTGGCAGGGGGAGGAGTTATGTCCGGCATGGTGCAGTCCTTGATCTTCAAATATCCACAGGGAAAGTAAATGCTTTGGTCATGGGCTCAACTTCAAAACCATATGAAGTTGATATTAAAATAAAATCTGTCAGTTCATCTCACTGGAAATTCATTAAGAAACAATGTGAAGGGCAGTTGAGATCCCTCCAGGATTTACTTTCAGGAAAGTTCCCGAAAGCATTGGGAGATATATTTTTTACCAAAGACAAAGGGCTTTTTCCCGGGCCTAAGGAAATTAGTTTTTCTTGTAGTTGTCCTGACTGGGCTTCCATGTGCAAACATGTCGCTGCAACGCTTTATGGTATTGGCGCAAGGTTCGACGAAGATCCTTCACTGTTTTTCACCTTACGTGGCGCAGATACGGATGAACTTATTGCTCGTGCGGTAAAAGATAAGACAGGTAAACTTTTGGCAAAAACTAAAAAGAAGAGTGCCAGGGTTATTACTGATCCCAACCTTTCCGACATTTTTGGCATCGATATGGAGGGGAAACCGGATTTTGCCTCAAAGAGCACAAAAAATACTCCAAGATTATCAGTTTCATCGAAAAAATCCAGGAAAGGTGCATTGGATTTGACCTTAAAAAAAAATGGCAAAAGTAAAAAGAGCGTAATGGGAGACGTCGCTGCTTGTATCCTAAATTCTAAGAAGGAATTATCGATGCAGGAGATTGCAGAAAAAACAGGGTATCCGAAAGCTAAGCTCTACAGCATCGTCCAGCGATTAAAGCAGCAAGGGAAGATAAAGAATAAGTCTCGCGGCGTGTACGTGAAAGCATGAATATAAAATGTGCAAATGTCTCTTCAATCCTCCAGTCTAGCATCCTGCAGGCACTGATAATTGTGGTGCGGGATTTACGAATATTTGTTTGTGCCGAGACATTAGTTGAATAAATTTGCTCAATTATTACTGGCTCATAGACTCAGTTTTATAAGTTAATCCATCGGCACCTGGGAAAAATCCTTTGTTTGGTAGCCGATCATGGAAATATAGCCATTTTGTACGACTTGTACATCTTCAAGGAAATCTTCAGGATTAATGTCGTGAAATCCCGAGGCAATCAAGCATTGCTCCATTGTTATTCCGCGTTCTTTAAGTTTTTTTAGCCATCCATGAACCTCTTTTTTCTTTTGCAGGTTTTCTTCCGGCCTTGACTAGTTGACTGAACGTTTTGTCAATGAGCATTAGTCTGGTGGTAAGTTTTACAGGGATTCCAATATTGACATCGAAGTAGACTTTTACTGAGGTAATTTGGGCCAATGCTTTGTTATAGGCATTATACCATGCAAGCAAAACAGATAGAAATAATTTGAAATTAGTTTGATGAAGATGATGTAGATCAATACGTTGTCAGTTTATGGCTTATGTGAAATACTGAGGTAAGGGTGTTTCAGATGTTATCCTGCACAACATTGAGGTAGTGATATCAGAATAAGGGACTCAAGGATTTATTGTAGGGGGGTGGTTGTAGTGGAACTGCGGATTAATGGGGGTTCTTGGTTTAAAAGGTTGTGGAATGGTGGCAAATAGTTGGTCTATTCGTTAGATTTTGGTTCCAAACTGAGCGTCACGTATTTTTAAGAGTAAACGAGAAAGTGACACTTGCTTTGAAACCACTTTAAAATTGTTATTTAAGCAAAGATCGATCATTTTGAAATTGTCCTGATTCTCTTTATGGTCGGATCCACGGGCGTTACAGCATCTTCTCTTTATTCTAAGATTTTTTCATGTAATAAAAAGGTTGTTTTTGAATGTCCCACTATAGGCTATGAGGGTAGGACAGAGGGGGGGACATTTGTTTTTAGATTGAAACTATCTGTTAACTACAATATTTCAGGACGTTACTAGATGTTTATGTTTTTTGAATATTGACGATGGTGGGACATTTTCTGAATGTCTTTTTTGCATTTTAATAGCCGATCAATAAATGTTGAGGAGGAGAAAATTCGATCTTCTTATATAAGAAAGCAAAAATTCAAATAAGCCTAATCATCAGCCTATATTTTCTGAGATGTTTTAAAAAGCATATACGAGATATATGCGCCAGTTATAATGCAGGTCAGTTTCGTTATCTTGGTCAGAGGCGCATAGGCACGGCTTGCATCCGTCACAGTCTGTGCAGTTTTCTCAGAACGATAAAGATGTTGTGCCTGCAGGGGATTTTAGTGGAATCGTCATGGCGAGCTGTAACGGGGTAATTTAAAATAATATTAGATGGTTATGCGACCTTGTGCGGGGTGTTTCATTCAACGATGGGAACTGGGTTATAGTTTGGCCCTTTAATATCAAAGTCAAAATTTCATTCAACAATTAAACAACGACCCCCCCCCCTTAGGTGATACCATCGCCCCGATTATAGGACTGGTTACCTTCAAGGATTTTCTTTTCTGCTGCCGCGCCATCCGTTCCTGTAATTCTGCTTCTGTGGGCATATTTCCTCAAAAGGGTTTCGTCTTTTTTAAAAGAATCGAAACGAGTTTTTTATTTGAGGAAATGATATGGGGAATAAGTAGAAAAAAAAGAGGGTAGGTGCCACCGGTGGTATATTACCATGGGTGGTATCAAGTTTTTAAATATGGCAAGGGATTTGACAGAGATTGTTCCTTTTCTTTATAGTGCTGATTTCACGTTGTTTTGCAGTAGGTGTTATTAATGGACAGAAAATAAAAGCAAGGAACCGTTATCCATTGTAAAATTAGAACTACACAGGGATAGATAAAAAAGAAAATTATTCTCGAAGTGCCCTATGGATTGTGTGTAATATGAAAAAAGTCGTTATTTAGAATTACACCGGAATAGATGAAAAAGAATAATGTGGTCTGGATTTTCTTTCATTTATCGTTATAATAAGTGGCAATTAGTAAAAAGTTCTATTGAACTTCGATTGACAAAAAAAACCACCGAACCAATGGAGTTAGGAACGGTGGCTAAATATTCAGGGTTGCCCCTGTCACGTAAGATATGACAGATTTTACCTTGTCAGCCCTGCATGTCAACAATAAAAACTCCGAAAAAAAGGAGCAGCGGAAATGCAGGACAGTGAAAATTATTTCCAGTTCGCCAGATCTTTTGTGGATCTGTTGACCAGGACAGCATTGTTGGCTATGGCAATTTTAAAGATTTTTAAAACCTAAAAAGCCGTGTGGAGCCGGGGTCAAACCCTGGTTTCACCGTTAGCGTTATACACTAACACTTATCTGAGTTCCAACTCTTTAACCGTCTGGGCCTTGCCTTTCATGAAAGCGTCTTTAACCAAAACGATTTGCTCTTCTATTCCTGAATCTCTCACTCTGCAGCTGGCGAAAATGGCCCCGCCGATAATGCGTGCCCCCTGATGAATCAAGGTTTTAAGGTTTCTCGTCGGACCAAGCCAACTGTCAGGCTTGTATGGACAAAATTAAAAATAAGTGCCTGTTTTTACACTTAGAACCTCCTGTTTGAGTGCAAAAAGGGCATTTTAAGAAGTAAAATCATTTTTCCATACATTTCTATTGGATTTTAACACCAATAGCTTGAGCAAATAGGCACTATTTACCGGGATATGTATGGCACATTACCCAGAGGTGTCATAAAAGAGAATTTCTTCTGAAATTTTCAAAAGATAAGAAACGATGGATCTATTGACTCTTTGAAACAAAGAAACGCTTTGGTCTTTCCATTCTTAATTATACTGTTACTTCTAATCACATTCACCTGCTCGTTTTTGAGAACGAAAAAGAAACTATACCAAGATCTATCCAATTACTGGCAGGAAGAACTGCGAGGGAATTCAATCAACGAAAAAAACGAAAAGGAGCATTTTGGGAAGATCGTTATCATGCGACAGCTGTGCAAACAGGTGAACAACTTAATTCGCTGTCTTGTATATATCGACCTCAATATGGTCAGAACCTGAAAAATACAACATCCATCTGACTGGAATTACGGTGGATATAATGAAATTCAATCCCCCAGGAAAAGATATTCTTTAATTGACAGACACAAGCTCATTGAGCTGCTAAATAAAGAAGATGAAGAAAAATTTAAAAATACCCATTCAACATGGGTAGAGACATTCTTAGGAAATGGTTTAAGTTGCAGTAATCCATTATGGACTGAATCCATAGCTGTTGGAGATGAGGATTTTATTCTATCCACCAAAGAAAACTTGGTGGTAAAGCTATAGGAAGGACGTCTGTTGCAAATAATTTTGGTTTTGAACTGAGGGAACCAGTAATTGCTTATACCCACCTTTTAGATATCAAAAAGCATCCTTTAAGCTCTGGGAATAGCTACCCTTGGAACTTTTCATCTTAAAATACATAAGGTTATCTTTGTCCGACTAAAATTGACAAATTGAAATAGCTTGGTCCAACTAGGATTGATCGTAATAAACAAAATAGCAGTAATCAAAGTTGAGATATAGAAAATGACTGGAAAGCAATCAGGAATTGTACACCCTAAAACGACTAAACATTCTCGGTTTATCTCCTGGTAAAAATCAGATATGAATCAAAAAAGACTCGATGTAAAGTCATGGTGCAATAAACCATTTCCTTATAATACTTCCGCAATATCAAGAGTACTTATTTCAGTTCTCTTTGGTCTTTTTGTTGTTGTATTTCTATTTTCCTTTCAACCATTTGGAATTCGTAAAATCGTTGAAGATAAATTTATCTATATTTTATATTTTGGCGTAATTACAACAACTGTAATGCTTTTTAATTATTTTGTATTGCCATACTTTTTTAAGAAATTTTTTAATGCAGATAATTGGACAGTTATAAAAAATATAACATTAGTTCTATGGAATATTGTTGTGATTTCAATTGCTAATTGGACTTACGATACGTTTATTTTTTATAAAATTGCCGATCAATACAATTTGTTTCAATTCCTGACTTTCACCTTGGGGGTCGGTATTTTTCCAGTGATCTTACTTGTTTTAATTACGGAAAGGCAATTCAATAAAAAAAACATTCAATTTGCAGACAAATTATCCAGCGAGATACAATCTAAAGTGGAAGAACCACATAATAATACTCGAATCAAAATTCATTCTGAAAATGCTAGAGAATTCATAGAACTTTATGTTGATGACTTACTTTATATTAATTCAGAAGGAAATTATGTAACTATTTGTTATTTTAATAATAATGTCGTTGAAAATAAGTTGTTAAGAGCACCTTTAAAAAACGTCGAAAAACAGTTTGACAGCTTTGATACTATTTTACGCTGTCATCGTTCTTACATAATCAACACACAAAATATTTCTAAAGTGAGCGGAAACGCACGCTCGTGTTTCATCCATTTCAAGAAGCTGGATTTTCAGGTTCCGGTTTCAAGAAATTTTTCAAAAAAAATGTTGGGCTCTTCTAAAACCAAATAATTTTTCCGTCCCATTCATCCCAAAACATCCTGTCTGTCTCAATAATATCCCGATTGCCACCAACTCTTCCTACTCATCACAATTTCCTCTGCTTAATTTGTTTTCAGGATAATATTGTTCGTAACAGTTATTTTTTATTGAGGAGGTTGAAATGAAAAAAGTATTTATAATCGCATTAACATTTGTAACGTTTTTTTCTCATGGGGTTTTAACAGCTCAAACTGGTACTAAATCAAGCAGACAAATAGGTACTGTCATAGTTCGGGTCACTAACATCAATCTGGAAAAAAACGGTGTTGTTAAAATAGGACTTTACGATGAAACAGGTGAATTTCCTGCATTAGGTAAAGAAATTTTCGGCAAAAATATCGAAGCTTCGAAATCAGTAGTCAGCCATACCTTTAATAATATTCCAGTAGGGATATATGCCGCTGCTGTAATTCAAGATGAGAATAATGACGGAGTACATAACACCAATTTTTTTGGTGTTCCAACAGAAAAATATGGCTTCTCACAGAATGTATATGGGCTTTTTGGCCCTCCAGACTATGAAGATGTATCTTTTAAAGTGGTATCTGGTCAAACCATATCTCTAACAATTAATTTAGAATAAGAACTCTCCGTAGAATTTTACTATCAGGTTGTGTCATGTTTAACTTATTAAAAATAGTACCATTTGTGTGTGTGATATCCTTAAATATTTTTGCAGAAGCAGGACATTTCCATCCAGAAAGAATAACCTCTATTGTTCTGATTATTGGATTAGTGCTTTTATCTAATCTCTTAGTTGCAGTATATTATAAGATTACTGACTATTTTACCTATGCCATTTCAGGAGTTTCGCTGCTTGGTATTGTTACAGTTTTTACACTCCCGTCGGTTGGGCGAATCTATCTTGAGAATATTATCAGCGGCTTATATTTAGGACTATTTATTGCGGCCTTTTTTCCTCAACTTTTCAAGCTTAAACCATTTTCTTACTATATTTCAAAAAATGGCTATCCAAAGGTAATTTCAAGCTCAAACCAATTCCTGAAAATTAATTCTATAATAAGCTCCGCTTGGGCAGCTCTCTTTTTGGTTGCTTTACTCCTTACCAATAAAAATTATTCTGACGATAGTGGATTACAGATCGTAATTTCCACATTGGTCCCAATAACTGTCTTGCTTGCAATCGGAATTCCAGTAACCAGATTCTTGCCTGATAAATTAATGAGGATTGTTTCCGCCGAACGGATAATCTTTTCATCTTTGCAGGAAGTCTTTCAGGCAATGCCGTACGGACTGAATACAGAATTAGCAAAAGACATAAACACTATAGTTCAATTTGAATTAACCGGAGATGAGCCGGGAACTGCTCATGTAATCATCAAGAATCAATTATGTACCTTTATTGAAGGGCCACACCCTGACCCTGTAACCACGATAAAGGCTGATTCGATGTTATGGCTGGATATTTCAAACAACAAAATGTCGGGCGACAAGGCATATTTGAATAAAATGTTTGAGGTTGAAGGTGATGCATCCATCCTCTTGGTATTCAATGATTTGTTTGCACCAAAAAACGAAGTGGATATTGCGAAATTTGAACCACGAAAAATTGAGTTTAATTATAAAGACTTTGGTCCAAATAAGATTACCAAGATTGTAGTTTTTGATGGCGGACCAAGAACTACAAAATTCAGCAAAACCAAATTTATGGTTGATAATTTCATTGATGGAGCAAAAATAGCCGGTGCTGAAGTAGATTACTTTAAACTAAAAGATCTTAAAATACATCATTGCACGGGTTGCTATACTTGTTGGACCAAAACACCCGGTGAGTGTATTTTTAATGATGATATGAATTTATTGAGAAAAAAATATCGGGAAGCAGATCTGGTAGTATTTGCATCCCCCCTCTACATATTCAATGTGACAGGTTTATTGAAGACTTTTATGGACAGATTGTTACCTCTCTTGAAACCGTACATGCTTCTAGATAAAAAAAATTACACAAAACATCCTGACAGATTTCCAGAAGCAGGTGAGCAGGGTTTTGTGGTTTTCAGCGCTGCAGGATTTCCAGATGTTGACCATAATTTTGATGGTTTAAAAAGCATGTTCAGGTTATGGGATTCTCACAACGAAAACACTTATTTAATGGGTGAATTTTTCATGCCTGCAGCCGAAATGATAACACAATCTGTTTATATTAAGAGGAAAAATAATATCAAAAGAGCGTGTCGACAGGCTGGCGGACAGATTGTCAAGCAAGGCAAGATTGATAAAGAATTGATGCAGATTGTTTCCTTCCCTGGTGTTACCAGAACAAAATTTCAGTCTCAATCAAATTATTTTTGGGAAACATTAGATGGCAAAGCCTCATATTTAAAAGAGGTTCCAGTAATTTATTAATTTAATAATTGAATAATTCAATGATGAAAAGTAAGAAAATATATCTCGTTAATCTTGCATGATGCTACCGGATAGAAGTAAATGAAATCATAACACAAATTAATTCAGGTAAACTTCGACCTTCATTGAAAACACACAGGCAGCATGTAAGACACGCTGAATCAATTGTGAATGAAAAGAAAAACAATAACGAGAAAGTGTGCCCGAAATGTGGAAATGAGATGGTATTGAGAACAGCAAAAAAAGGAAAAAACCAAGGTCAAAACTTTTGGGGATGCACCAATTTTCCGAAGTGCAGGGCCGTTACAAATGCTGCATAACTACTTAATATTAAGAGAAGAATCCTATAACAAAACGTTTAATGAGAAAAAAGGGGCACGGAATATCAGGGCAATTTGACGTTGGGTGTTTACGGTGTTTTTGCGAAATTTCAGTCACCCCTCCCCATTTTTCTGGTTAACTTCGGGTTCAGGAAAACCAAATGTATGAGTTGACTTTTGAGGACTTAGAGAGAGCGGAAGACTTTCGCTGTTATCTGAAAGAGAATACTGGTATTGATTTAGGAAAGGCCAGTGAGACAATCGGTGGTGAGTCGCCGACCTCTTATTATGAGTTTGAGAGTTTCGGCTATCCTGGTTTTGTCATGACGATGGTATACACGATCTGTTTCCACGATGGAATTGACTATCACGACATGGGTAGCTTACCACAAGCCCGAAAAGAGAAGTACCTCGAAAATCAGCTCTTTTCCCATGCAATAGTGGATGTGAAGGTCTGGAGACCACCCTTTTTGCGATCTCGGGAGTTTCGGTGGGTGTCGGAAAATTTAGGTCTCTCGGAAAAATGTATCCAGAATATCGTGCAAAGATCTGAGAAGAGATATTACCGTTGGCTGAAAATGGAAAAGCGCTATTCTCTGCTGATCGGGTTGGCCTTCCTGATTCTCGGTGTTTTTTTCGCGTTTATCAGCGGTCCGACCTGCTGGCCAGCACTTCTTTTCTTTTCATTTGCGGCAATGCTATTGGTCTTTTTCCTGGCCAAAGCCCTTCAGGACAGAAAGAAAAGTAGAACCAGACTGCCCAGATAATCCTTTCTGCGACCGGATGACCTTGACGGGTTCAAATAAACGTCAATAAACGGATAAGAAAATGAAAAAATTTGTAATTTCACCAGTCAAGCGCTCTGTTTCCCAAAAACTGATAAGGCAATATCTGCGCAATCTTTTTCATAGAGTTAAAGAATATACTTATGGTGATCATATTGTTTTTGAATCAGAAATGGAGGAGTATGTCCAAGCTGCATTTATTAGGCTTAAAGTGTCTGGTCCTTACCAGGAGATAGTGAACGGATTTCTTAAGACACGAATGATTGTCGAGCATTTTTTTATTCCGAAAATCAACAGTATGGTTGTTGAAGAACTGGTTCCTAACCCTGGGCGACTGTTTGATATTGTTGTTCATCGTATTAGCTTTGATACAGGAACGACCAGCCGGGTGGATTTACATGGATACCGAATCAGAGGGGTTCGCACAAACACGCCTGAACTGATCGTGCAACTGGAGCAATCAAATTCGTTTCATTGGGAATGGGCCCTCTTTGATCTTTTCAAAGGTAAAAGACGGTCGGTATTTAAGGGGGGAAATAAATATTATCTGTCAGCGGATGGGAATCTTTTTTTTCCAGTGGATGGGGCGTCTCAAATCGGTCTGGTTGACCTCGTTACCGGACAATTTCTGGACGCTAAAAATAAGCGGCATTTCAGTCGATATGCAACCAAGGTAAAAATATTAGATGTGATTCATTTCGATCCTGCACAACTAAGCCTAATCGTTCTTTTGATGAAGCAGCAGAATCTCTCTTTTGCTAATTTGAAAGATGAGGTGTGTATAAAATTGACTGTTACTGATTAGTCTTCATTTCTTTTGTTGTGTTCAGAAGAGTGGTTCCCTGAGTGCAAAACATATACTGTAAAAAGTCAGAGATGGTTATAGATGATCAGATTCATCCTTAATCACAAAAAGTAACTTCTCCAAAATTTTAAAAATTTGTATCAGGAAGGCTCATCTGCTGCGTGAATCTGTTTCTGAAGCAACCCTTTCCAAGGAATATTCATATTTTGTTCAGTTCAGAGCTGCCAGGAAACTCAGTTCTTGGTATTTACTTTGATGTTTCAAAAGGTTATAAACCAACCTCATAGATAGAAATAATTAATCTCTGTGTAACTCGCGGCTCAGTCCAATAATATTTTATCAATCATCCCGCTCTTCCTCTCAAACTTTGAAAAAGAAGCAGATTGTTTTTAATACAATAAAGAAATGTGGTGTAGCCAAGGTGGGACAAATTATAAAACATTTTCGGTTCTAAATAATGGAAGCACAAGCATATTTTACGCAATGGCGTTCAGCAAGTCAGCACCAAGCATTTTTGCGACTGGTTATTAAAACGTTCGGGCATAAAAGCCAAAAGGAGATAATCAGTGAAATCTAAAGTAATCTCTTTGAGATTTGTCTCTGAATCAGATGAACCAGTAGGATATCTGATGGTAGAGACAGGTGATAAAGAATTTGCAAAACAAACTGCACGTCAATGGGGCGAAAGTAAATTGGACAAACCGTTCGCAAGAGTGGAGTAGCACAAAGGGATTTTAGATTCGCCTGATCTTGATTCAGATATTTTCAATGGAATACGAGTCTGGGAATTGTCTTTTTAATTCTATTTTTTATATCCTTTCTCTGTTCTAATCTCAAAAAATAAGATGAAAAAAATTACAGTCAATACTTACCGAAAGGATAAATACTATCTTCGTGTAGTGAGGGCGGTCGGGAGAATTTTGACCCGTACAGACGTTGTTGCCCCCTCAGAAATTCTTATCGAGATGGGCAATCTATCCAAAAGCAATTATGACGCATGGCGCAAAGGGCAGGTCCCTTATCTTGAACGAGTTTTTGAGGGCAGTCTTTCAAAAGCTAATCGAATACTTCGCATTATTGGCTTTCACGCTCATGATCTTAATATGAGGCCTAGTCAGACGGTTTATCATCAATTGGGAAAAGGAAAAAACAGAGTGTTGAGATTTTCTAAATCAGGCGATTCCAATCTTGAAAGGGTGTATTCTTGTCATTATGTTTGGACTCAATCGCCGGAAAAGAAATTGAAAGCTATTAATGAAGCAGAGCCTGAACAAGACGTTGCATATTGAACGCAAGGGGCGGCCTCTTTTTAGCCTTGCCAAGTATGGTGTTTACAGTGCTGGTTGCAAGGTCCCATTCTTTTGCGGCAAGTGAACTTCGCGTTATACGCAGGGAAAATGTTAATACAAATATACAGTGATTTACATATCGAGTTTGGAGAGTTTGAAGCATCTGCTGATGAAGCAGATGTAGTGGTTTTTGCAGGCGATATTGACGTTGGCAAAAAGGGCGTGAACTGGCTCCAGCAGCTGGGTCTTTCAAAGCCCATCTTATATGTATTAGGGAACCACGAATACTACAAACATACATATCAGAAGCTTCTATCTCAACTGCAGGAAGAGACAGATAACTCAACGATTCATCTGTTAGAAAACAAGGCAGTGACCATTGGTGAAGTTACCTTTCATGGATGCACCTTGTGGAGTGACTTTGCAATATTTGGGAACTCCAGAATGGCTATGTATGAATGTGAAAAGTCAATGAATGACTTCGCGGCAATTAGGACACTGCCAAAGTCTTCCAAATTAAGAGCAATGGATGTATTGGCAATTCACAGAACATCATTAAATTGGCTGCAAAACAGCCTCCATGCATCCTCTACTCAGAATAACGTGGTTGTCACCCATCATGCACCAAGTCTGAAATCTGTGCCCGAGCAGTACAAAAATGATCCAGTCACTGGGGCATTTGCGTCGAATTTAGAGGAATTTATTAACTGCACAAGACCCAACTTATGGTTGCATGGGCATCTTCACAATAGCTCGGATTATGAAATAGGTGGCTGCCGAGTTGTGTGTAATCCAAGAGGCTACAAAGGGGATTTCAACAGCGAGTTCAGCAACTGCAAACTGTTGGAGGTAGGGTAGCGTATAACCAAAAAATGCACCAGGACCGAGAACGCCGTAATGGCCTTTGCTTAAACTGCAGCAAAGCCCCCCTATCGGGTCCTCGGCTGGTGATTTGGGTCGTTAGGCGGCAATATGCCCCAACTGTCGTCCAAACGAATTAACAGGGGCAGTAAGAAAAGGAGAGGGAAATGAATTGGTATCTTGAGGTCTTAAAAAAGTATGTAGTGTTCAGTGGTAGGGCGCGGAGAAAAGAATATTGGATGTTCTTTCTATTCAACATCATTATTGCACTTGTGCTTGGAATTATCGAAGGACTTGTTGGCGGACCGGGTATCATTAGTACGCTTTACAGCTTGGCTGTCTTGATTCCTGGAATTGCTGTGTCGGTACGCAGACTCCACGACACTAGTCGCAGTGGGTGGTGGCTACTTATAGGTCTGGTTCCGATCATTGGTGCAATTGTTCTACTTGTTTTTATGGTGCAGGACAGTCAGCAGGGCGAAAATCAATATGGGCAAAACCCAAAAAACGATATCGTTTAACAGTGCAAATTAACGAGAGTAAAGGCTCAGATCTCACTTTGATTTTACTTATTTGTTGGTTCCGGAAGAAAGGTCAAAGTGAGACCTAACCCTTGTTTCTTGTTTTTGTAGGGGGTGATAAACACCTGTTGTTGGGATGTTAATCTTTAATTTTCAGTCAGTTATCGTGGGACGACCTCAATCCGAGTCAAGTCAAGGTTATGTTCCAAGCATACAAAATATGCAAACCCTCAGAAGAACACAAAATAATGACTAAGAAAAAAACAATTAAACAGCAGTTCGATTTACAGGCTGACAAATTTTCTAATTGGTCAGTTACACGCAACACAGAATATATGAAACAATATTCCGAATTTTGCGGGATTGTTGGAAAAGATACACTTTTGGATGTGGCATGTGGCACAGGAGAATATGCTATTTATTGTGCACTGAAAATTAAGAATGTATGTGGTGTTGACCTGTCGAGTAAAATGATTGAAGTTGCAAAGAAAAATGCCACGCACTTACAAATAAAAAACACATCCTTCAAAGTCCAAGATGTTATGGAGATACCATTTGAAAGCGATCAGTTTTCAATTGTTAACTGCAAGTCTGCTTTTCACCATTTTGAAGATTACGAAAAAAATATTAGTGAGATGAAGCGATGTTGTAAGGCGGGTGGGCGAATATCCGTGCAAGATATCATTGCATACGAAAATCCAAAAGTTAATGACTATTTTGAAAGAATGGAAAGTCTAATTGATATTAGTCACAACATGACTTTATCTACTGACTTTTTGACTAAATTATTTAGTAATAATAACATAAAAATACTTCGCTCTCATGTTGTTAACGTTGAGTTAAATCTTCAGGAGTATATTCATCATGCTGTACAAACTGAAGAAAGAAAAAGTGAAATTTTAGACCTTATTGATCTTGGAATTAACGATACAGAGATAGCGAGTTATTTTCTTGAAAAAGAAGAAGGATGGTTTTTCAAAAGAAATGTACTGATGCTAGTTGGAGCAAAAACAACATAACAAGGCCAATTTAATTTAGAATTTGGGGTCTGGCTACTCTAAAACCTTGATGTTATGATGAATAGTGCCGAATTCTTCAATGAAGTGGAATCAGAGAGTCTCTGCTTTTCAAGTAATAAATTGCTGTGTATACGGTGCTGTTTTCGATAATCTGGTGCTGTTCTTTGGCTTTCATGTCAAGACGTTATGGCGAATAATTAATCTGTCTTCTTCCACATAATTTTTTCATGGTATTTTAATGTCAGGAACGAAGTGTTCCCAAAAAAGAAGGAAAATAATATGACACAACTCTTAACTGTCGGCGTGATTGGAAAATCTTCAAAAGAAAACGAAAAACGAGTACCTATTCATCCAGAACATATAAAGCACATTCCCCAGAGCTTACGAGAACAAATCACCTTTGAAGAAGGTTACGGGGTGAGATTTGGAATGAATGACAATACGTTAGCCAAACTCACATCAGGCCGAGTTACTTTTAGAGAAGAAATATTGAACGGTTTTGATTGTGTGCTGCTGCCCAAACCGTTGGCAGAAGATTTATCTCAGGTTCGAGAGGGTGCAATTGTATGGGGTTGGCCGCATTGTGTACAGCAGAAAGAAATTACGCAAGTATCAATTGAAAGAAGATTAACCCTTCTTGCCTGGGAAGAAATGTTTACCTGGAGCCGCACAGGTGAAAAAGATATGCATACTTTTTACAAAAATAATGAAATGGCTGGCTATGCCGGAGTAGACCATGCTCTAAGTCTGACCGGAACCACTGGGAATTATGGGAAATCACTAAAAGTAGTAGTGCTCAGCTTTGGATCGGTTAGTCGGGGAGCAGTATATGCCTTGCAAGGCCAAGGGTTTCGAGACATCACGGTTTATACAGGGCGTCCATCAACAGAAGTGAGAGATCAATTGCCCGGCATATCATTTAAACAAATGAAAAGAGATGATTCAGGAAATATGCTGGTTGTTGAATCTGACGGCAGTACTCGTCCATTTGTGGAAGCATTATCAGATGTGCAAATAATTGTTAATGGAACCCTTCAAGATACTGCCCTTCCAAAAATGTTTGTACCGGTTCATGATGCAGATAAATTAATGGAAGGAACTCTTATTGTTGACATAAGCTGTGATGAAGGAATGGGTTTCTGGTGTGCCAAGCCAACATCCTTTGAACACCCGATGTTTGAAGCAGCGGGAATGTTTTATTATGCAGTAGACCATAGCCCGAGTTTTTATTGGAATTCTGCCTCATGGGAAATTTCAAAGGCCTTATTGCCGTTTTTACCCGACGTTATTGGGGGGCCAAATGTATGGGAAAAGAATAAAACAATTTCAAGATCTATAGAAATTGGAAATGGAGTAATTCAAAATCCGAAAATTCTTTCATTCCAAAATCGCGAGAAGGAATATCCACATAACTTTCGTTAAAGGATAAAGGGGTCATAAGTATTTTAATCAGCAGTGTCTGGTTAGAGAAATGCAGTGGCTATTTTATATCAAATAACCACTGCATAACACCAACCATTGTGCCGCTTTCGTCATCCGGCAAGTAGTAGGGGACTGTAAGTGTCCTATGATGAAGAGTTAACTATTCTCATAAGCCCTGAGTCATGCGTTAATGTTGGTGATAATTCTGGCGAAACGTTGATAAGGAAAGTGTAGGCTGAGTGTTGAGCCCCGTAAGGGAATTAAGTCCAAGTGCCGATGTACTTCAAGAATACAGACGGCAATATTTTGTGTTCCGTTAAGGTGAGAGGCATGAGAACTTGGCAGGGTCGGAGGCCTCAACATACATTGAAGCTATTTGCACTTTAATCGGTATCAGGCATCTGTTAAGCTGATTAAGTTACAGTGACCTTTATTGTGCAGAAGGCATTATTATTAAGCATACAAGAATTCTCTTCAATTTTGACGTATTCACGAAAATGAGTCGCTAATCCCTTGATTATTCCTCTTGCCACGCGGCACATTTTCCTTGAAGAAGAATATTTGATAAGGATATTTTTTTCATCTATTCGGGTACATTCAAGTGCTGGTGGCTTTGAGCCAGGTTTTTGCACCCGAACAACACTATGAATTGTATCTTCAGTGTGTTCAATAAGGTCGATAGTTTTCCACTCAGGACGTATGAGATTTTTATACATGTCAAGTAATGCAGGTGCAATGCGCTCTCCAAATTTTTCGTGAAGTTCAGGGATTTTAATATTCATTTTCTTCGCAATTGCAATAATTAATTTTTCCATTTCTGAATCAGGATATTCTTGAATTGGAAGATAGTATTTTAGGCCAATTCCGGTTTCTCTCATGACGTTATTCCAGGCATTTCCCCCAAGATGAATTCCTGTAAATGTCTTAAATTCTTTAAGAATTATACCGTGCATAGTTAACATCTCCCATGATATCTAATGTGTTTGATTGAAAATAAATATTATTTGAAAAGTAGCTATTTGGAAATATACATACGAAAAAATATAATATTAATCCCTCCAAAAAAACATTTGGCTAGCATTAACGTTTAAGAAACTTATTCGTGATAATTTATCCTGAATTCCTGTTTTTATTCCTTTATAATTGTTTGATAATACCCAAATTCAAGTCTAATCTGACAACTGCAGAATCGGGCGCTTAGCAGAGTCTTTAGATTCTCTGGAGTAAAAGCCATATTGAGCTTGAGGTTTTCCTTTGAGTTCTTCTCCTCCCTTTATCGCCATGCCATGATTTGGGATACCGGAAAGCCATGCTTTGACCAGTGGAGTAATATCGACTTCCAGCCATTTATTGGTATTTTTTCCAGGGTTGAAATAGACCACTGGATATCGGTCAATGGAAGGTTGGTTTACCCAACTAATTTCATCAGAGAGAGCCTTTGTTGCCGGTTTATAAGTGCCACGACCTTCTGTCCAGTGGCTTGTTACAAGATAAACACCAAGGTCAACAGAGTTTCCTCCTCCGGTATGGTAATGGAAGAGTTTCAATGTAGCCTTACCAACACTATTAGGATCGATACCGGAAAGATCAAATTTTAAAAACGCTCTTTTTTCACCACCGGAAGGATGCCATCCAGCTCCCAGGATCTCGTATTTACCCCAGTTAGCCTTGCTCCATCCAGCATAGGAATAGGCATAAACGTGAGAGTCTGCAATCGGTTCAAGGTTTTCCCCACTGGCAGTAGGGCTAGGATTAGTATTTAACAAGGCGTCCCATTGTGCAGAATCTCCGGTGCTGCTTTTTGAGGTTCCATTAATGATTTTGGTACTACCTTCGGTTACAGACCCTGTATAGTGACCTTGTATCCCTCCAGGATAATTGATGGTGAATTTAATTTCATTTCCAGATGCAATTCCTTTTAAAGTGCCTTGTAAGTTTCCCCAATCAGCTGTTCCTGATATGTGGCCAGAGGGGTCTTGCTGCAATTGCAGTTTTCCTTTATAGCCATTGCTTTGGTTAATAATCCATTGTCCAGTCACCATAGCAGAAGGCTTAAGTTTAGAAGCAGAGCATTCCAGCATTACCGTCTTGTTTCCTAAACCTGCCTCAGCGTCCAGAGATCTTTCATACACCTGGGGGTTGTTTCTGCACCGGTAGCGAACGGTATAGGTTTTGGCGCACCCATAGGCAGGATCACCTATAATGTTATGATCCACTGTATATTGACATTCAGGTTTCCCATTGCATTGTTTGGCGATATGGTCAGTGACGTTACCATCTGCAACTCCACAGTTGCTGCCATAGGTAGCAGATATAACATTAATATTGTTGAGATTTTCATTGATGACGTCTCCGCCTGAACTTGGACTAGTGTTGTTGTTTTGGATAGTAGCTCGCCAATTGAAAGGTCCGGAAGCCCAATTACAAGAATAGGTTCCTGTCACCGTGATGTTGTCGGCCCCAAGAATCCCGTTATAATCACATTCCTGTCCAACGAAGGAAGATCCAGGACTTTGTTGGCGCTTCACGTGTACAGTATTTCCCTGGATAGTTATTGTGAGCACGGCATTTTCCTGACGACTACCTAGTGTCCAACGTGCATCGAATACATTGCTTTTGCCGCGCCGGGACCACATACCCGACCAGCCTAATTCGCTTTCATCCCATCTAGTTCCTAATAAATCATTTGATTCATTTGATTGGCCCAATGAACTTGAGCCAGGTATTACCCGTGTCCATGTTGCATTGTTTGACCATAATATTTTGCTTTTTTGTGAGACAATTTTTCCGGTAAGGTTTTGACCGTTAAAGTTCATATACACGGTATTACCTTTAACTTTGCCAATGGCGATTTTCCATCCAACAGGGCCTCTATTCTCAGCTGCGGTTGCTTTTATATTCTGAGCGTTTTGTGAAATAGAAACGTTATGTCCATCCCCCACCCAGTTACCAGTAAGTGAAATGACATTTTGTTTTATGGCACCTGTCCCAGCACTACCGTTTCCTGTTTTTTGAGGAGTTTGAGAGTTAGTAAAGTTTTTTTTGGTACATTTTCTTAGCTTTTCATCTCTGTCTGTCAATTCATTTTTGATCTGATCCTTTGAAGCAGATGAGCACCATTTCGAATGTCTATATTCATCACCATGCCATTGTTCTCCGCTATACCCACATTTATTTTGTAAATTATCCTGACTTTGTTTTATTGAGATTTCAGCGTATCCTTCACAAAATTCCCGGGGTTCGTTGTTGTCATAAACCAGTACATAACGAGTATCCTGACAGGTTTTTCCACTGGAATCCGTAACAGTCATTGTCGTTGTATAACTTCCACTGTATTGAAACTTAACGCTACCGGGCTTCTGTTTTAAGGATGTTCCGGGATCAGCACCGTATTCTCCAAACTTCCAGTTGTACGAAAATTTGGTACCGGAAGGGCTTTGTGCTTTTCCGGCAAAATTAATGGTTTTTCCAGCATCAGGAAATGCTATTTTTGCCGGAGCAGTTATTTCGCAGATAAAATCTGTTGTCGGAATTGCTCCATTGCATTCACTCAGTGCTTTTTCTCTGATAACAATACTTTGGGCAGCACTATCCGGGCCAGCATTCTGACACCAGTTTGTATGCCCTGATTTATTTGAATGCCAAATCTCATTGGTGAAACCGCATTTTTTGTCGATATTACGCTGATTTTGCTGGACTGATTTGTCTGCATATTGATCACAATCGAACGCATCTACTTTATCTTGAACAATAATAGAAACAATATCGGTACAGGTGCCGCCCTTGTTATCAGTGACTGTTAATGTTGTGGTGTAGGAACCAGGAGTATTGTATTTGATACCGGTAGCAGAACCATGCCAGCTATTTTCTTTTTTAGCTGGTTTTGCGCCTTCAAAATTCCATGTATAGCTGAGTTTATCCCGGTCAGGGTCGTAGGCATCTGCGCTGAAACTCATATACTTTCCAGGCTGGATTATTACACCGGAATTTGGTCTTTTAATGTTGCAAGTAGGTTTTTTATTGGCAGGATGCAGGTATCCTGAGCATGTGAGGTGTTCAAAGCCAGCACACGCTTCTTCATCGCAAAGACTGCTGTCTCCAATTATATAGGTAGGTCTGGCTTTTTCAAGATTCCATGAAATTGCTTGAGTAAATCCCTTTTCCTCACAGAACTTATCTGCTGCTGGTTTCTCGCAGTTTGTGCTAAAATTGAGGCAATTGTCCAGTCGATAGTCATTGTAACACGGTTCAAAAAATGTCCTTTTGCCGTTTGATGAGACGTCCTTGCAGCTCCTAAGCAGTTTTTCTCTTGCTTTTGTTTCCGAGGCTACTATACCTAATGGCTGTTCAAGGCACCATTGGACATGGTTATCAAAGGATGATTGCCATCTTTGACCACAAAATCCACAATCTTTTTGGAGATTTTGAGCATTTTGTTTCACTGCCTTCTCAGCATATTTCTGACAAGGTCCCTGGCGAACGCTCTGACATTTCTTTAGTTTATTATCCCTTTCCCTGATCGCTGAGTCGGATGATTTTTTTGATACACTGTTGCACCAGTTGTAATGGTTGCGGTATGTCGATTGCCAGGACCTGCCGGTAAATCCACACTGTTTGTTAAGATTATCTTCATTTTGTTCGACTGCCTTTTTCGCATAGGAATCGCACCATGTTTTACCGCATGTCTTAAGACTGTTGTCACGATGTTTTGTCAGCTCATTTGCCTCTTTTTGAGAAACATTTAGACACCATTGCTTATGTCTTTCTTCATCTCCATGCCATTCATCACTTTGCAGGTTGCATTCTTTTAAGTTTTCCTTGAACTGGCTTACTGCCTTTTTTGCATAGATTTTACATTGCTTAAGCTTTTTCGGCTGGATAATAGGTTTTGAACAGCTGGCTTTTTCAAGGCCTGAATGTGCAAGAACACCTGAATGTTTAAACTTCCATATTTTTGTGCTGCATTCACTCCCGTCTTCGTTGGCCCAGCGGACATCAACGACATTTTCTCGGCATGATACAGCGATACTATTGGGATCTGGATTATTTGCTTCTGGAATTACACCTGAATATTCAAGGACTCCCTTTCTTTTGTTAAAATTGAAATGATAGATCTCAAAATTAAGTTTTTCGCTCCCTTTGTCAGAATAGACGAGAAATCCGGAGTTATAGCCATCGGATTGATCACCTGTACAAAGGGCATGGCCGTCAACTGGACCGATGCTGCTTATAGTCGTGCATTGAGGAGACCAATCATCACGACCTATCCAGTATTCACTACAGATTGAGAGGTCTTCAGGTGCGCCCTTGTCTTTGAAACGATTTCTTTTGGCACCGAGTACCCCAATGCCTCTGCTGCCAATGGTTATGCTCTTTGTGCACTTGATTTCATTAAAATTGCTGTCCTTTTGCAGTCCAAGTTTTATTTGAGATGTTCCCTGCGTATTAAAGGTATGCTTCCAGCTTTTTCCGCTTCCCACATACCGATCATTTACATACCAGTTGAATTTAGTCACATTTTGGATATTTTTTCCTTCTTGTTTAAATGTAACAGTATCTCCTTGAATATACTTTGGTTTGTCTTTGTTTAGGGATGGGTCAAAGGTCATGCTGCACTGGCTATCTTGTGAATTTCCAATATTGACAGTTGTCCGAATTGTGTCATTCTCACTTGAGATTTTTGATGAGACCATATCAAGCATGACGTAGTAAGAGCCGGCCTTCGTAAAGGTATGCGTAAAAAAGTCTTTACTGGATTTTGATTTACCGTTGATATACCATTTGAAAGTGTAGGTGCTATTCTTGTTTTTGCGTGTGACATCCTCTTTGAATGTGAGTTTTGTGTTAAGAGGATATGAGCGTTTTTTTTCTGGAAGTATTTTTATACCGATTATTGCTTTTTTACCCGGATTCATCAGTACCTTTACAACAGTCCCCGCCGTCACCTGTTTTCCTTTAAGAGGATTCTGTTCGATAACCTCATTTTCAAAACACTGCGAATCATATGAAGAGGCCAGGTTTGTCTGTAAAACAAGCTGCAGCTTAGAGAGAGTTTCACGGGCCTTGGATTCTGTCATACAAATCAAATCAGGAACTTTTATCAGTTGTGGAACAGATGGGTTTATCGTTACATAAACTGTGGTTCCCACTGGTACTTCACTGTTTTTGGGAGGTTTTTGGCTGATAATTTCGCCAGGGTTAAAATTTTTATCATAAGAAGGCGCAATACTTGTTTGTAAACCAAGACGCAACTTGGGCAAGACCGTATAGGCGTAATCCTTTGTCCTGCCAATTAAATCAGGCACTTTGACCATTGAAGTTGCCCAGCCGTAATTCAGGGTGATCTTAACATCACTTCCTTGTTTAACTGTTTTGCCTGCAGCGGGCTTTTGCGAGAGCACATGGTCGGGTTTGATCTGCCTGGTGACTGTTTTTCCTCCAATGATAAGGGTAACTTCTTTTGTGTAAGTTGGACTGTGAGTTACAAGTGGGCTGAGGCGATGTTTGCCGATGAGTGCTGCGGCTTCTTTGAGAGAAAGACTGATCACATCAGGTACTTTAGAAAATTTTTCTGATGCATCAGGATTAATTTGAATGGAGACTTTTGTGCCTTTTTTAACTAATTGGCATTGTGAGGGATCTTGGTAAGTTACATCATTAATCGCATAGCTTTTATCATGAACGAGCGCATCATAAGCATCAGGGATAAGCCGATTATCTTTAATCATTTTGACTGACAAATCTTTTGTTCTGGTTATTACCCAGGGAACAAAAGCAAATTCAGGATGAATTGCATAAATAAGATTTTTGCTCGTTTTGGTTTTTCCATTATATGTATAAGAGGCTGTAACTGTCATTGAATTATCGCAAATGGCTTGAATTTTCAGTTCTCCTTTTTCCGGAAAAAAAGCCATCCCTTTCCCGCTTTCAACATTCCACTTGGTTTCCTTTGCATTGGTAATTTCCTGTTGTGAATTGTCGGAAAAAACAGCGAATGCTTTTATGACTTTGCGAGTATCAATTGTTTTCAGTGATGTGGAATTCTGGGGTTTAAGTTGAATTTTCTTCAATTCAAGCACTGTTTTGACAGCTACTTTACTGGTAGTGCTTTTTGAAAGGCCATGTGATGAATAGGTTGCAGTAATGATAGCTTCCTGTCCATTTTTGGCATTATTTGAGATGGTCACCTTGCCTTTGCTGGCAGAGGCAATTTTATTATTTGAGGACCATGTTGTCTCCGGTAATTGGGTGACATCGCGTGAGGGGCCATAGCGAAAATAGGCTATGGCTTGTAACTGTTTGTTTTCTCCGGGTTTTGAGTTTAGCCAGGGGGCAGGGCCAATCCTTAATCCTGTAAGCGGCAATCGTATCTTAAGTGAGACAGTATTGTTAATATTTCTTCGCATCAGAGTGCCGGCTACAGGATGTTGTTCATAAACTTCCCAGTTTGGTTTATCTGTATCTCCACGATATTCACGAGGCTTTTCAAATGAATAGCGAAGTGAGAGTAATCCAAGTTTTACACCCGCATCAAGAAGACTCGTATTTATCAGGTTTGGCACAGGAACACACAGATCTTTTTTCTCTTCAATTTTTTCTTTTGTACCGTTTACTTTTTTGCAGTACTTTTGCCAGCCTCGGAACATGAGAAGCTGTATGAGCTCTTTATCTTTTTGAGCTTCGGCAGGCAGGTAATATTCATACCCTGTTGGTCTGGGAAGATTCGTTGGATTTTCACAAAGGTCTTTGTTGTCTCTGAGATATGTCCTGTAGATGTTGTTTATTCCCCTGTCTGGCATGAACTTTACGCCATTCATTATCACCTTGTTGGCAACTTTATTATATCCTTGGCCAAAATTATAGGTTGCGCACAACGGTCCAAGCCATGCGGGGAAGGAAGAAATACCATAAACAACTTTAACAATCGTTCCTCCAGTGTTAGCTGTGCATAAATTTTCAAAGGCCTTGCTTTTGAACTTCTCTCCTGGTTGCCAACCCTCTAGTTGATAACTGTTAAAAGTTTCATTTTTAAGTGCCTCATAGTTATTCACATAATTTTCAAACTGGCCGTATTCACTACCAAGACACTGGCGGTATGATTCAAGATTGTCTTGAGCTTGTGCATAAGTATTAGGATTTAGAAAGTTGAATAGAAAAAGAGATACAAAAAACAGGAACCAATTAAATGATTTCATCCTGATGTTTATTTTATCCGACATTCTAACCCCTAGTAATATCATATGAAAATACCTTCTTGTGATTAAAGATTACCTGGAAAATGAACAGGTATTTTAATGCTTTGTTCGTGGCTGAGATTGAGAATAGTAGTACTGTCTTTTAGATCTTCAAGAAAAAAGAAGGGAATATCGTCTCATTAGCTGTTGAGGATTCATATTCTCAACTGACAGATTTAACACAACTTTTATATCAACAAATTCTTGTCTGGCTTTTGTTTCTGAAAATAAAATTAATCATAAAACTACTTCATATTATTGAGCCGATTTTAGATATGTTATTTTTAATAAGGTAGTTTGATCTAAAAATTAATTATATTAATTTCAAGTGTCTTTGTGAAGATTAAGTTGTTTGAAAGACATCAAATTTATATAGGCAAAGGCTAAAGAACACACCGCAATAATAATTACAAATATTAGATTACCACTGGATATGGTGCTAAATGCCCTGCCGAATACTTTAAAATAATTAGCTGCCAGAAACAAATGGTAGAGACAGAGTGATGAAAAAATTACAGTGAGCAGAAGGCTTGCTTTAAGGGCGCCATTGTAAATCATGAATCCCAACAAAAGAAATGTAAAAGGGAGCATGTCTATCATCAAATCTTTGAGCCATTCGTCCCAGTAATAATTCCATTCATAATGCCAAATTTGGGCGCCATGAAGTGTTTTTGCAACTTGAAATCCGATAATTAACAGGGCTGAGACTAGAAATATGATGAGATTACGAATTTTTTTGTCAGGATTTTTTTTAGCAAAAAAGATAAGGCCAAGCCCGATAACAGCACATGCAAAATATGCGATAATGCCTTCAATGTCCTGACTGCTAATATAGACATCACTGTCTGGTAGGATCTTAAAAAATACTTCGAATCCAAGAGGGATGCTATGGAATATGCAATAAAGGGAAACAATAAGTATGCTTGTGGATAAGGATGTTGCAGCGGAAAGTAATTTCACAAAATCTCCCTATTTTATTTATCCAATTCGCCTGTCAATATACACTACTTTGTAAGCCTGTTACTTAACTCTCAGAGTTAGCTTAATGTGTTGAATGTTCGACAAAACTTAGCAGTTTTCCCGAAGTCTTTCCGGGCTTGATCCGGAATCCAGGAAACTTTGACCAAGCTTAGCCCCTGGATTCCGGCTAAAAACATACCGGAAAGACGAGTTGCAGGCTGTTGCCTTGGTGTAATATCCAGAAAAAACACACAAAACACCAAGTCGAAAAGTTGAGCTGCTATAAAAAAGAGGGCGACATATTTTGCCGCCCTCTTCAAAGATCATTACTTCAGTGTGATGGTAATGTGAGCAGAACTTTTGCCGTATAATCCCGGCAAAACAGTATAGGTACCAGGTCCAAGCTGTTTACCAATAATGCTTTCTCTTCCCTTGCCGCCACACAAAACTGAACTGGCATTACGATTTTGTGGTGTTACAGCAGCCCATATGCAATACCCTTGAGAATTTCCCTCTACAGCAGTAATTGTTGCTGTTTGAGTAAGAACAAGTCTGTTGCTTTCAGTTTTTGCATTTTTTGCATGCCCGCTTCCTGCAATTTGTTTACCTTTTAATATAAGATTGCCGGCAAAAGCAAAACTACTTGTCATAGCTACACAACCAATCAACAACATTAAAATACCAACACGTTTCATTACATTCTCCTTTTGAAAATATTAGATTGATTACTCTTAATACTCTGTATCAAATGGCCGGAGTAAGAGAGACAGGAATAACAACCAGTTCTCCTTTTTTTACTTCGACTACAGTGCTATCACCATAAAACCCGGAAGGCGGTAAACCAAAAACAGAATTAAACCGGAGTTTATAAAATCCGGCCTCAACAGATAAAGCGCCATCCTGGATATTTTTAGCCTTAATTATTGTTGTCAGGTAAGGCTTGAAGGCAGAATAATGGTTCTTGTCTCCTGCCCATTGTTTTACTACTCCCTTGTTGTTTTGATGAGTATTTTTCATCTGAATAATGGTTCCAGAGAATGTGTTGATATAGGAGGTGTTTTCTCCAAAAGAGGAAAACATGAGGGGAGTTATATAACTGTTATTTTCTGCAACAGGTTGAAGTTGTTTCACTTCTCGAAAAATATCCTCGTTTTGAATTTCAAGGGATTTGATAGTTGCAGAGTCAAACTGTGCTAGATAGAGCAGGGTCTGGCGGGTGGATTTTTCATCCCAAAGATCTGGACGATTCTGCCATCGATTAATAATATTTTGAGGAACAATGGTTTTTATTTTCTGTTTTCTGTTTAAAAAAAGTGTAGCAGAAATCAGCCACGGATCAGCCATGGTCAAAGAGGGATCTATGGTGAACTGTAATGTCGAACCTTTGTGTTTATATCCATCAATGATCATAAGGTAACAAAAACGTTTAAAGTCAATGTCATCTGAAACTTTGACAAGTTGCAGATATGAATCTGGTTTATTGAGATAGAAGTCCTTGAAAAGAAGCCGGATCTCAGAGCAGGTGTAATTCTCTGTTCCAAGTTGAAATGAGATTTCTTTTTTTATAATTGCTGTCAGTAATTGTTGCCGTCTGTTTTCCAGAGTTACATAAAATGATTCAACAGGGATTTCAGTAGCATACAATTTTGGTATTAGTCGTATTGCTTCCAGATAGTTACCCTCATCTTCTAAAGAGAGCACCTGTTCATATAAAATACTGTAGAGAGGAATCTGGAAGTTGTCAGCTGTTTGAGAAGAGGGGGAGTTGGTAAAATTGTTTTTTGCCTGGAGTGGAGTGAAGGAAATCAAAAGGAAAAAACAGAAAGCAAATAATACAGTGTACTTATAAAAAAGTTGGTTGGCTATAGATGTAGATATTCTTTCAGTTAAATAAGGCATTATAATTTACTCAGATGAATTCTCATTTCATGTTTCCATTTATCAGGCACATTTATCAGGAGCAGGTCTTTTATTTCTATTTTAGCTTTTTCACGAATATTTCCTGATATATTTATGGCATTCTCATCAACCGTATGCATAAATAGAACTTTGTATGATTTTCGTCTTCCGGAAAATTCTGTATCATCCATAAGTTCCATACTGCTAAGTTCATCCCAGGCCATGAACGACTGTAGAATCATATCTGAGTCCAGGATTCCTTTTTCATTCACCAATATACCTCGGGCAGACATCCATGAGACGATAATCGGCAGTATCAGGATAATCGGTATATACGAAAAAGTACCGAGCAGCCCTTCTTGCCCCATGAGAGAAGTCGTGTTGTATTTTTCTGTCAGGAAATGATCCGTCCCCATGAATCCAAGTACGGCAAGAATCGTGATAATGATAACATCAATAAGGAGAACCTGGGTGTTGGTTATTAATTTTACGCCCTTCACAGACCGATAGAGTTTGGTCATCCCCAGAATACCGATTATCAGAAAAATTATACCGAGTATCAGGCATTGTTTTTTCAGGTTAGGTATTTCTTCCTGAATCTGTTGGTACTCTGTCTCGACAGTGGCTTTGTAAAGATGGTTGTTAAAAATAAAAGAGGTTTTTGCATACTCAATCCCTGGAATAGAACCTGTGAAAATTTTCCATTGCTGGAGTCTGATATTGACAGGTTCATGGCGCAGGCGAATAATGTCAGACTCTGAACGTTGTTCGATTTTAGACAGGAAGGCTTTGATGTCTTGATGTTGAGCAAGTTGGTTTGGACCGATTTCTGGATATTTTTCGGGTATGCTTGTCGCTCCAGCTTCTTGAATCTGCACGTTGACCATTGAATGCAGATCAGAAAAAGAGGCATTTTTTCCGACCTTTAGGGAATAGATGATATCTTTTTCCTGGAAACACAGTTTGTCATGCCTTCCCTCAAAGATGTTCTTTTGTATTTCTTTCCATTGCAGGTTAGAAAAAAGCGACATTGTTTTGAGTTGTAGCAAATAGAGGGTATTGCTTAAATCTGCCTGGACGGCATCACTGCCACACAATGTTTCATACTGCTGAGTTGAAAGTTTTTGTAATGGTTTGTTGTAGCGTTGGAAAAAGAGAGCGTCATTTGTTGTATGAATTAATTTGGTAGTTTCAAGAAGTCCTGAAAGAAGAATAATAGCAAGGGAAAGACAGAGGTATACAAGGAATCTTAGCGGTAAAATAATTAACGATTTTCCTTTTGTTATCTGCATTTGTCAGTGGTTGGTGAAAGTTCGCAGTAATTTTTGCTGTTGCTTTGCCTACCATTTGTTAGGGCATGTGAATATGTCACATTGTGAAGCTGTCAAAACTATGATTATTATAGGATAAATATATTGTTACAAAGATTTATTCATTGTGCAACAGTTGATCAATCATTTTGTAAATTTGTGTTGTTCCTGGACCCTTGTTGAAAAAGTATTGTCCGTGCAGAAAAGGTATTGTTTTTCAAAGTAATTGTTATTCTGGCAGGTATTTTGAAAAATAAGGATGTTTTAGCAAAATCAAGACATGCTGAAAAAATCTTGCATGCCTTGATTTGAGATTTAAAAGAAAAATAATGAGCATGTCGTAGAGGTTTATTGAAAAGGCACTTTTTTCAAGGCGGCCTTTGTTAATTTTCAGCTATCTGGTAAGCGTCACGCACCAGACGGATATAGTTATTGATGCGGATGGCATCACCTTGGGGGCCATGGCCATATGGCCATTGTGCGGGATCGCCAATTTTGGGATCAGATCGCTGTGCTCCGGCACCGTGGACATCCAGCCATCTTCCGTGCATGTAGCCCATAGCTCTGCCAAAACTTACATAGACACCATTTCTACCAGGAATTGCTGTCCAGTTTGCATGGGTGGTGCTACTCCAGAAGGAAGGAAAGTCCAGTTGTCCTGCTTCGTTGGTAATGGTGGTGGTCTCAAATAAATGGCTTATGGCAGCTGAATTGCTGGTGGCTGGTGATCTACTATAGTCTACCAGTCCCTGTAGTTCTTTAGCGTTTGGTAAGCGCCAGTCATTGTAGCCAAGGTGTTTTCCGTTATTTTTTTCTTGCACCCAATCCAGGGATTCTTCCCAGTTCATGCCTCGGCCACTATCGCCTTTTGACCACATCAGGTTACTGGCGCTGTCGATTATTGTACCGTCATTTTGGTCATGGAAATTGTTGAAGCCATAGCTGGTTTTGCCTCGTACATAGAGAACGTAAAAAGTTTTGTCTCTGTCAAATAAGCTCAATCCATAGCCTTTAATGCGGCCATCGGCAAAATTAACACCAAACAGAGTTTGACCTCCGTCATTTCCTGTATTGGCAACATATAAGGTGCTGGAAGCAAATTGGGCATCGATAAGACGTTCATTTGAATTGGTGTCACCATAGGCAAAGTCAAAATGGTTGGTGTTTATAAAGGGTATAAAGGCTGAGTCGTCAAGTCCTTGATATCCACTGGGATCAGTGCCGTGGAAATCAATCAGGGAATATAATTCTTTAATGCTTGGAAGACGCCAGTCATTGTATCCGGCCAGTGAGTAGTTTTTTGCATGGGCTACAGCTTCCTGGAATGTCATTTTATCTGTTGTGTCAATGTCGCCATCATTGTCTGTGTCTGGGCTTTGCTGCCACATTAGTCCAGTGACGGAATCTGATACTGTGCCATCTCCGTTATTAATTAAATTTGGCATATTGCCATTATGTTGAGCATCTTGGCCATAAATTAGGTTTTCTTCAGTTGGGCAGGAAATTTTATTGCCGAAGCTGTCGTAACAACGCTCTTGTCCGGTATCCACGATGGGATAGGAACCAGATTCAGGTGGCGGGCCAGTTGTGTTTGGAATGACTGGGTCAGGTTCAGTATATGGTGGGAGTTGCTTCGGTGGAGGAGGAACAGGGAATCGGCGAGCAGGGAGAGAAGATGTAGGATTTAACGAACGTTGTGATCTTGTTGGATTGGGCTGGGCTAATGTTCGAATTTTGCGTGGATCAAAACCAGCTTGAATAATTGCATCATGAAGACTGGGGCCAGCAGGTATTCCGTTTTTCATAAAGGCTTTGACTATTTTTTGGGCATCATCAGAAGTTAGAGATGAGCTATCGTAAGCCTGTAAAATGTTATGTATACTGGCGATTTGATCTTCTGAAAGAGATTGTTGGATTAGCTGTCTGTTAGTATCTGGAAATGAATTCCTGACAAAAGCCGGACAAGGGGCGATTGTACTGATCAGAGCAGCTGTCAAGGTGCATGGTATGATCAAAAGTTTACAAATATGTTTCATAATATTTTTCCTTTGAGTCGTGACGAAAACGCCATTCAATCTTATATGTTGAGCGGTATTTTCACCTTTGGTTTGGTACTGTGTCAGAGGTTCATATTTCTGATTCTATGTTATTGAGAGATCGTTATTTTTTACTGATAGTAGTATTGCCTCAGATATGATTGCTATCCTTGTCTTGTTTTGTGTATCCAGTTGATAACCTGGTCAGTCCAGAATTTGCTGATTTATTGTTGTGGTCAAGGGACAAGGCATGTTTAAAGAAATTCAGGGCTTTATTATCTTGTCCCAAATAATAATAGCTCCAACCTAACCCCAGAAATGCTTGTGGGTAGATAGGTTTGGGATGATAGAGCTTGAGTTTGTTAAATATGATCAGAGCCTGATCGTATTGTTTTGTTTTGATATAACTCCAACCCAGGTTATTTAAGGCATGGCTGCCCCATGAGAAAATATTTTCCTGTTGTGGAAGCAGACTCAGATGTTTTGAGTAGATTGATATGGCCTCTTGGAAGTTATTGTCGAGATAAGCAACCGCACCAAGTGCCACTTTGGCTCGTTTGTTTTTCGGGTTTATGCGCAGGGCTTGAATAAAAGCAGATTTAGCGTCATTAAAGCGTTTTTGGTAAAGCAGCGTAACGCCCATGCCTGTTGTTACTTGGTCACTGGGGCAATCACTGTTATGTAGTAAAATGGAAAATTTTTGCAGAGAAAGAGAGTGGTTGCCAAGATAGACATCGCACCAGGCATTAATTAATTCTGCCTGCCAGTCATTTGGATTATGGGAGATATAAAAAGAAATATTTTGTCTTGCTCTTTTGTAATCACCACGTTTGAAATAGGCTTCTGCAAGTTTTTTCACCAGAAAATCAAGAGAATTTATTTGCTGCAAAATGGTCTGTATCTCCTTGCCATCGGCGAAGTAGGGATCCTCTGCTATAAGTTCAAGGAAATGCTCAGACGCTTTGTCTGTTTTTCCCTGATAGAACTCAGCTACAATTAACCCGTAAAGAAATGCTCGTTTGTCCTCAGATCTTTTGAGTCCTTCTCTGAATATTGTTTCAGCCCCAATACTGTGTCCAGATTTCTGAAGACACCAGCCAAGTGCAGCATGTGTTTTTTCATCATATTGATCACTTAATGCTTCCTGATAATAATGGGCTGCTTTGGAAAATTTCTTTTGCAGGTAGAGGGTGTCAGCTAATGCCAATTTGATTTCTCGGTGTCCACTGAAATCATTCTTTTGTTGAAGAGCCTCTGTGAACATTTTTATGGCTGTGGCAAGGTCTTTTTGAGAAATTTTGATCAGGGCTAGTCCATAAAAACTATCAGAGAGAATCGATAGAATATAGCTTTGGTCTGCAATGCTGAATGAGTCCCAAAAATAGGTGTCATTGACAAGAGAGTCTGCCCATTCATGTTGTCTGCTAAACCACTGTTCTGCTATGTAAAATTGTTTCTTTTGATAGTGCAGCCATCCATTTGCCTGAATTGAACCTATATGCTTTTTGGCCTGCTGCTTGTCAAAAGAGCGCAATATTCTTTCAGCTTTTTTTAACTCATCTTTTTTAAGATAAATCCAGGCCCGCAAAGATTGGTATTTTGCACAATCTTTATCTGTGTGGAGTGCAGCCATTATCTGATCATGGGCTTTGTCGTATTCTTTATTTTTAAATAATTTTAGTCCTTCCTGATAATTATTCTCTGCATTGTATGTTGCACATCCCTGCAACAAAACAAGTAGAAAAATGCCTGAAAATATCAGTGTATGAGAAATACTTTGGTACAGGTGTTTTTGAATACTGATAAAGACTTTCATGCTTAATTCACCGGATAAGTAATATTGATATTAAGGGATTAACTGTACCAGCAGTTCCACCAGTGTTTATTTTTGTTACGGGTCAACTCGTTAATTTTCCGGGAATAATAACGCAGGCATTTTTTAATGAATAATCTTCTCTGGTAGTTACTGGTGAGATCTCCTGTAGAAATCGGCGCATCACGGCAAGTGAGAACCAGGAGCTCCCTGGGATGATGTTTTCCTTGAAGCCAGCGAATCTTACTTTGATAATAATTAATCTTGGCGTATTCACTGGCCTTTTGGTTTGTGCATAAAGGCTCAACCTGAAACCCGTTTTGGGTGATGCTTGAACTATTTTTCATTTCTGCTCCCAGATACTGTTTTATGTGAAGTAATTATTGTTGTTCTGGTATCTGGAACGTCTGGAGTGAGCTTTTTCTACAGAAAAAAAGGCAGGAGTAAAATTTTTAGTTTGTTGTGGTGAACTTGCTTTGAAATCTTTGGTTATTTCAGTAGGTTTGGTTGCCTATTGGTAATAGGCGTATCTCATAGTTATTATAGCGGATACTGCTGATTAAGCCGTTGTTGTCTAAGGTAGCAACAGTTTTACTATTGATTCCAGGCAATCGAGAAGACAGCGTCGTGATGATAGTTTGTGAATTTTCAAAACAGGAAGAGGCTTTTATGCGGAGTAAATCGGGAAAAAATGAACCTAGCAGGCAGAGCAAAGAGTGTTTGAAACCAGTTGTGATAATACTTACAGGTATATAATCCTTCCAGTAAACTTGTTTGAGAGGAACAAGGGGTATTCGTGACAAGGCAATAAAGAAAAATGATAACCAGGGAGATTTGCCTTCTTTTCTGTAGAAAGTCAGTGAATAATCATCAATGCCAAAATACAGTTTGCTTTGGCCCGACAAAAGATAATAGCTTCCATCAGCAGCCATGCAGATATTGATAGTAAAATGATCAATTACTTTGTCATCTTTAAATACTTGATATTCAAATGATTGATCGAGAGTGAATTGGGCAATCAATTTATTATTCTTGTTAGAAAATATTGAAGTTAGCTTGGAATCCCTTTTAGGGATGCCGCTGAATCGATATTGTCTGTCTTGAATATAGTTGACAAAACAAAAGGGAATTGTCGTCTCTCCAGGCTCATCTAAAAGCTGGACCTGAATGTGAATATGAGGCTGGGGAGAGAATCCGGAATTACCGCAAAATCCTATTATCGTACCACGTCGTACCTGCTCACCAGGTTGTACCTTGATTGTATTTTGGGCAAAATGTGATATCTCTATGAAGAAGCCTTTTTTATGGCGGATTATGACGAGATTACCCCAATTATCATTTGTGTCAGGGCATCCTGGTAGTTTATCCTTCAGTGATGATATGACTCTCACCACCACACCTTCGATGGGGCTTAATACTGGTTTTTTGAAAGCATAATAGTCTTCAAGTTTGGTGCCTTTACCACTATGACTGTTGCCGAATTCATCGGTAATGATGAAATCAAATGCATATTTCCAGGGACCTTTATGGGTCCATTTATCATCGATTCCCTGCCATACTGTCCAGGTACCGGAAAAGGGCAGGGTAATATTTCTTTGATAAACATCTTTGAAACGAAATCGAGAAGTATGAAATATTTCAAGAGTTTGCTCTGCTGTCTTGCCTATGTAGTACGATAGCAAGGGAAAGGAGGTGTGGCGAAGGAGCAGGATGGCAGCTATGACAATAATGTTAAATGGAAGTGTTAGAACTGGTACTTGAAAAGGCATAAGTTGCAGAGAAAGAATATAAGTTAATAGTGCGCCAAGGCAGGATAAAATCGCGGCCAGGATATAACTGCGACTAGAGGGAACCAGGAAAATCGCGCCGAGTGCCATGCTGATCAGGATACAATTGTAGAGAGAACCATTGGTGAGGGCAGTTGGTAAAGATCCATATATTATTGTTAAAGTAGCTGTTCCTGATAAATAGCCGATCACTGTTAACATGAAAATAATTGGTGATTTCCAAAAAAGAAATCCACTGGTCAGGATGCCAATTAAGACACTGGAGCAAAATAGTATTTCTGAAAATGCTCTGAAGTAGCCGCTAATTAATAAGGGTAGGCTGGGGTCAGATGGTATGAGGGTCAATGGAGTTTGATTGTTGGTGAGAGGCAATTGGTAATAATGGGTATACAGTGAGATTATTCCTATAACAAGAGCAAAGGGCAGGCTTAAAACCGGAAGATGTTTTGGGGCCAGATATTGGTTGAGAAATATGGTTAGGCAGAATGTAAAAATTCCTGCAGCAGCAATGAGACAGACCGTAGTCAAATTAAGAGTGTACTTGAATGATAATCCATAGCCGACAAGTAAGGGGTTGAAGATATAGTAATTGGTAAGTGATACTTTTTTGTCAATACCGACCAGTCGAGAAAATCCCCATGATGCACTCACTGCAATCAATCCACCCAGCCCAAGTCTTGGTGTGAGCAGGCAAAGAGTAATGATGATAACACCTGTTGCTGCGCAATCAGTCAGGAATATTTGCGAACAGCCTGTGAAAAATCCTTTGAGGAATTTATTCATGGTTGTTACCTGATATGTGTTGAAGATTGCAGATGTTCAGGAACTTTTTCTGTCCAGCTATGACTGTTTGTGAATTCTTCACCCTCACAGATCAGGTGAACATTTTTGTCTTTTCCTATCATGACAACATTGGGGCGATAGTGGATAAACTGCATGGATTGATTAATATTGTAGGCCCCAACCGGAGAGATGATTAAGCGTGTCCCCCGCTCAAGCGGCGGCAGCATAACTCCTTCATCAAGTACATCTATATTCATACATAGCGAGCCATACACCACACTGTGTTCACTGCAACCTGGACAGAGACGATCTGTTTCAATGTTAAATTTATACCAAAATGAAGTGAAAAGAAGATTCACCCCAGCATCGACCACGTAAGCTCTGGTGCCATCGGGAAGTCTTTTCAGTGCTGCCACTGTGGTGATAAGAGTTCCTGCTTCATCCACCAGGGCTCTTCCAGATTCAAGATAGAGCTTGGGGAAGTGACCGGGGCGTAGGTTAGTTAGCAGTGTTTCGCAGATAACATCGGCAAATTCATCAATATCCGGCACAGAGATTTCAGCACCCAAATAGGAATTTTTCAGTTTACTTATTGATGGGAAACCGCCGCCAATATCAAGGTATTCCAGGGAATAACCGAAAAGTTCTTCAACTTGACAGAGAAATTGTGCCATTTTCGCTACTTGCCGTCCATAGGCGCTGGGATCAAGAATATAGGTTCCGATATGACAATGAAGCCCTTTGATTTCCAGTCGGCCTCCATTATGAATTCGTTTGATTGCTTCCAGGGCCTGACCGGTTTCAAGATTGAAGCCAAACCTTGACCATTGTGGATAGATGCCAGCATCGAGATTAATGCGTATACCTACAGATCCTTTGCAGTTTTGTTTTTGACAGATAGTTTCCAGGTCATCAATTTCATCGAGGTGATCAATGTTGATCAATGCTTTTTCAGCAAGGGCCTTTTCAAGAGCCTTCAAAGATTTGACAGGGCCATTGAATATAATTTGTTCACCGGGGATACCAAAGGAGCGGGCTTTTTCATATTCCATTTCAGATACAACTTCGGCCATGGCACCTTCCTGATGCATGACTGCACAAACTGCTTGCAGGTAATTTGTCTTGTATGACCAGGCAAGCTGCACATCAGGATACCGGGTGGAAAAGGCACGATGCATTTCTTTGTATTTGTTACGTAGAGTCTCTTCAGAAAAAACATAGAGTGGAGAGCCAAAACTGTTGGTCAGGTCGTCTACTGAAACATTGTCTATCTGTTGGCGAATATTTTGTTTGGAGACTGGATTGCACGCAAATTTATTGGTAATACCCTCTTCAATCCGGTTGATTACTGGTTTGCTGTAGGTGTTCATGCTGTTTCTCCTGTTAGCATTATTGTTTGCCATGGTTCTCTGTCGATAACCAGTTCTGAGGTGTAGCGAATAAAGAGTTTCCCCGGCTCGTAATCATGTTGGGTATGAGCATCCATATCTTTATCAAGGAGCGATCTGAGCAAACGGGCAGGTAAATTTATCCCAACTCCGGTGGCAAAATAGACCCAGGCCGGAAAACGCGGATTGACTTCGATCAGGTATATTTGCTGGTCGTTGATCATGCATTCCAGTTCAAAAGGACCTTTCCATTTAAATTCTTTTATAAAGTCAGCAGCTGCGGTCATCATCGTCTCATTAAAGATTGTTACACCGGTCCATATTTTACCAAGTGAGGTGACACTTACTTTTTTAATTCCAACCATTCCCATGTTTTTACCAGTGCCGTCACCCAGCCCAATAACGTTTAGCTCTTGGCCGTTAATAACTTCCTGGACTATGATGGGGTAACCCCATTCGGCCACAATGCCGTGGTAGCGGGTCATTGCTTCTTCTAAACTACTCACCTTGTATGCCTTATAATAGATACCTTTGATCATCAGCGGGTATCCGACTTCTTCAAGTGCCTCATGGAGGGTTTCAATGGAATAAACGATTTTGGTCTTTGGTAATTCAAGACCTGTAGCCTGGGCTATTTCCTGTAATCTGTCTTTGCCGCGCAGTAGGAATTGGGACATGTCCGGGAGAAATGTGGCGATATTGTTCTCAGCAAGCAGTGTTGCATGTTTGATATACATCGGCAGTTCGGCGTCTAGGTTGGGAATGATGACATCGAGACCATGGTTATCCTTGATTTCAAGAATTCTGCCGATAAAGTCTCTGGAATTATTGGAGGGGAAAGGCAGCAGGTAGGATTTATCGACAACCCAGTCCATGTAAAGACCCGGTTCCATTGAGTCGTAAGCAAGTCCTATTATCTCAACATCTAAATTCGGATCTTCCTTGAGGCTTCTGGCAACTCCGATTCCCGGTCCTGGATTGTCTACAGCATTAATTCCTGAGATTCCCACTCGTATCTTGTTCATTTACTTTCTCCACTCAATCCAAAACATTTAAGACGATAAAAAAAATCAATTACATCCCGGTGAGCATTTTCAATGTCAATGCCAAAAGAATTTGCTAATGTTTCAGCAAGTTTTTCAGCATTGCTGCCAGCCTTGAGTCCATGCATAATGACCAGGGCCGTTTTGTTGAGGGTAAAGCTAGCCCCGGTAGACCTGTCAAAAGCAAGTCCTTGGTCATTGAGCTGAAGTTGTCGGTAATTATTCATGGTATGTCCTCCTGAAAATGTTAAGATGTTGCTTTTTGTTTGTTAGCTTTCAGGTTCTGGAACGCCAAGATGGAATATCTTCTACATCTGTATGATTTTTTAATTTTAAAATTAATTTTACTTCTCTTGATATTTTGTATGATTTAGTGAAAATTGATTTAATTTTAACGGTTTGTCTTGTTTGAACTCTCAAAATTCTTTGATCCTTTTTTTGCAGGGTTCAGTAAGTATCAATGGAAAAGGAAAAAATAAAGGTGAACAAAGAAGCTGCTGATACGGTTCCTTTACTGGAACAGCGTTTACGCCAGGGGGACAGCCAGGCACTGGCTGAACTGTTTTCAGTGTATCGGGAGCGATTGCGGTGTATTATTCATTTCAGGATGGATAGACGTCTTCATGGTCGTGTTGATCCTGATGATATTTTACAGGAATCTTATCTTGCCGCTTCCAAACGGCTCAGCTATTTTCAACGCGAATTTTCAGGGACGTCTTTTGTTTGGCTTCGCTTGATTACTACTCAGGCCTTGGCGGATCTGTACCGTCGCCATTTATCTGCTCAGAAAAGGGATGTGGCTAAAGAGGTATTTCGCAGGGGACCTTCAACGTCCATGACTCTAGCCTCAAGATTGTTTGGCCAGGTGAGTTCTCCCAGCAAAATGATTGCTCACATGGATATGATTGATAAAGTTGATCAGGCTATTGCAACAATGTCTGAGGTCGACCAGGAGATTCTTGCAATGCGTCATTTTGAAGAGCTTACTAATAAGGAAACAGCAGAAGCTCTTGGAATTGAACAAAAAAACTCCAGTATAAGATACTATCGTGCTTTGGTGAGATTAAAGGAAATTCTTGCCGAATATTCTGCCTTCGTTGATATGGATTCCTTATGAAAAATACGCCTTCTATTGAATCTCTTGATACTTTGATTGAAGATTTTCAGGAACGTATGAGGAAGGGAGAGGTCTTGACCATCGCTGATTATGCTTCTCAATTCCCTGATTTTGCAGATGAAATTCTTGAGATTTTTCCGACTGTTCAGGCAATGGAGGACTTGAAGTCTCAAAAAAAATCCGAAACCGTACTTAAGTTAGCTCCCGGTCTGACTAGTTTTAGCAAGTTGGGAGAATATCGGATCGTTCGTGAGATTGGTCGCGGCGGTATGGGGGTAGTATATGAAGCATTCCAGGAGTCACTTGATCGGCGTGTGGCTATTAAGGTTTTACCGTGGCTGACTCTGGCCAATGAATCAGCTCTTAAACGTTTTGAAAGAGAGGCCCGAATTGCTGCGGGGCTTCAGTATCCACATATAATTCCAGTCTATGGCTTTGGGAATCATGAAGGTATAAATTATTATGCAATGCAGTATATACGGGGCATCAGCCTAAGTGATCTGATTACTTATATCATAAGTTGTAATGGACAGGATCTGTCTGGGTTGTTTGGGATTAGTCAAATAAAAGTCGACACACTACCTTCTCAATGTGTGTTTTTGAAAAATGTTGCCACGAGATATTATCAGAGCCTTAAAGAAATAGATAGAAAAGGTGTCGAGAATTTGCCCGAGGCGCATGGGGAAAATGGTCAGGCTGGGATTTCTTCTTCTCAGGCGCAGAAAGAGCAAAATTTCAGGTATCTGTATAACCAGTTGCCGCCAGTGTATTATAAAGAGGTGGCACTCGTTATTGCTCATGCTGCCAATGCTCTTGCCTATGCGCACCAGCAAAAGGCTATTCATCGTGATATTAAACCTGCAAATCTTCTTCTTGATACTCAGGGAATGATTTGGATAGCGGATTTTGGTTTAGCCAGAGAACTTATCTCAGACAATTTGACAGCCACAGGAGAATTGTTGGGGACTATGCGATATGTAGCTCCGGAGTTCTTTGACAATAAAAGTGATGAAAGAAGTGATATATACAGTCTTGGTTTAACCTTATGCGAACTTCTTATGCTTCAGCCTGTTTTTCCAGAACAGGGCGGCAAGCTGATGCATTGTATTCTGACAGGAAAGGTGGTTTTACCCAGGACCAGAAACCCAAATGTTCCTAAAGCACTGGAAGAGATCGTTTGTAAGGCGATAATGACCGATCCTAACTTGAGGTATCAATCTGGTCTTGAAATGGAGAAGGATCTCAAACTTTTTATTCAGGGGCGAGTTAAAGATCAGGTGTCAACACGGTCAGGGCGCAAAAAAAATCAAAGTCAGGGGGAAAAAGAAACGTCTTTCAGGGGATTTTTATTGCCGTTCTTTATCCTGCTGGTTCTGGGAGCTTTTCTGTTTTATCATTTTCAGCCTTTTTCAACTGAGAAGCCCGCTATTGATATTCAGTCTGAAGCTATACAGGAAGAAACAATTCCTGAAATTTCTGTTGAACCAGTTATTATTAATGATCAAAGCTTGATACAACTTCCACAGGAGCCATCTGTGGAGAAAGTGCCTCTACCACTACCAGAACCACAAACCAGTCAAACTCCTTCAAAGGATTCTCAAATAGAGTTAACGGTTGCAGAAAAGGATTCTCCAAAGACGCAAATAGCTCCGATAACGAAAAAAGTTCGTCCAGAGTCTGAAAAAGAATTTTTACCTGACAGGCGTATTTTGCCAGAAGGTCGTCTCCCACCAGAAGGTCGTCTCCCACCAGAAGGTCACCTTCCACCAGATGGTTATCCGTCACCAAGAGGTTCTTTACAAAGACCTGAGGCAAATCTTCCGGCTCGAGATTCCAGACCTGCTGGTGCTTTAGACGGTCGTCGGCCTCCGCCTCGAATAAGACCTGGTTCCCGATAGTTATAAGTTCTGGCGTAAATATATGTCGGGTAGCATTTGTAGACACCTCGGTCAGTGTTACCTGGTTGAATTCCCGTAGTTTTTAGCTAGGTCTATGTCTGATCTGTAACCCTTTCAGGAAATTTCGTAACATCTGATCTTTGCACTCACGGTAATGTTTGTGGCCGGGTTTGCGGAAAAACGCACTTAATTCATGTTTACTCATTGCAAAATCTGCAAGGTTCATTATTTCCAATACATCATCTGCTTTCAGGTTTAAGGCAATTTTTAGTTTTGTGAAGGTAATATTATTTGTTAAACGTTTTTCCGGCTGATGTTGTGGACCTTCTTTTTTACCTCTTTTATAGTTTATCAAACCATTAAGAAATTTCGCCATTTGTAGATCGTTGATGCTCTGGTATGCCGGATCATCGTCTTTTTTTAGCCATTTATCGACTTGGTCGCGTGTCACCTCGTGATCTGCTAAGCGAAAAATATCTATCATTTTTGAATCGCTAAAATCAAAGACATAGCGGATGCGACGTAGAATTGCGTTGTTTTTCATTTGTATAACCTAAATGGATGGTATGATTGATTTAAAGGTACCTTGAAAAATTGTCTTTGTGCCTAATTTGGCGTCATGCTCAAAGTTATATACTCGGAATATTAGCTATATGCATGCGGAAAATTTTAAGTATGCCGTGATCTTGAACAAAATAAAAATTATTTTTCATGATACCTTCAGGAAAAGTGGTTCGGGAACATCATTGTTTGTAAGCTGTAACTAAAAAAATAGAATCAGTGATGCAGGTAGTAAATTTCAGATTTTTTTTATTTTGTCGCCAATAAGTGTTGCTTTTTCGCAACTACTTCCCTCTTTTGGACTACAGTCGAGCAGTATGGACATGACTCTGTCTGCCAGTTTGTAATAACCATCATCTTCAAGCCTTGCCAACAGGTTGGACATCAACTTGTTAAATTCTAGACATTTTTGGTAATCGGAGGTAGCCCGTAAGTGAAGGTTGCGGGCTGCCTCTAGGTCTGTATTGATGTCGTCGGGTAGTTTATCGGCCATAATGGGAACAAATGCAGTTCGATTTTAGGAGTTAGTTTCTAAAAAGGTTGAGATTTGCTGATTTGTTAATCTCAATGACATTGTTAAAATTATGGTATACTACTTCTTCATGATGATTTTCTCAAAGGGTTGTTCGGGTTAAATACCGCCAATTAATAATCGAGAAGCATCTTTAGAGAATAGGGCCAAAATATTAGCATTATAGATACGCACTACTCATGAAATCTTTTATCTTTATCTTCCTTTTTGTTTTCAGCATGTTTAATTATGGTTGTAATGGTAGCACTGCACCTGAAATAAAATATTATACCATTGGTGTTGTTAATATTGGTGAAGGCCATGAGGAAATCATTGAAAATTTCAAAAAAGGATTGGCTCAGCTAGGTTACCTGGAAAATAAAAATCTAACGATTCTCAATGAAAAAATCATTTTAAATGAACAAAATTTACAGTTGACCATTGAGGATTACGTCAAGAAAAAAGTTGATCTTATTTACACACTGAAAACTCCAGCGACTCTTCGTGCCAAAAAACTCGTTAAGAACTCTGATATTCCTATTATATTTGCCCCTGTCTTTTCCCCTGTTAAAGCTCAAGTTGTTTCTTCTTTATATCATCATGGCGAAAATATTGCTGGAATCAGAGTTAGAGGTACTACGGGTAAAGCTCTGGAATTATTTGTCAACACTGTTCTTGATGTGCAAAATGTCTTTGTTTTGGTAGTTCCATCTGAAATAGTGTCCCGGCTTACCTATAAGGATCTGAAGCAGGCAGCAAAAATATTGAACATTGATCTTGTGAAAGCTGAGGTTAGTACTTGTGAACAGATAAAAAGCTTAATGGAGTTTGCTCCGTCAGGTATTGATGCTTTTTGGATTTTGCATTCACAACTTTTAGCCTCATGCAGAGAACCTATATATAAAGCTGCTGAGAAGCTTCAGATACCAGTGGGTGCTTCAACAACTCAACAGGATGGTATCCTGCTTTCTTACTTTTTTAACCATGAGGATTTGGGTAAACAGGCTGGAGAAATGGCTGGGAAAATTCTTGGAGGCGTGAATCCTGCTGAAATGCCTATTTTCACAGCAGAATTTTTTTTAGCAGTTAACGTTGCAGCTGGTCGAAAAATTGGCATAACTATACCTGATAAAATACTTAAACAGGCTGATATAATTATCAGGTAAGATGTTTTTGGTTAAGCAAAGACATTCTGCACAGAAGATAAAAGCTGATTGTGTTAATTTTTTATTGTCGTTTCAGGCGAAAAAACAATGAGTAATGTGATTAATCTGTTAACTCTGGTGATAATTTTCGGTATTGTCATGACGGAATTGCAGCCCCTTCTTTTTCTCCCTGGGGATATGAGAATCGGTAATTGGGGAGTAGATTTTATTTTTCTTCGATTTATCATGATTCCAATTGTTTGTTTAGCAGCACTTAGTTTGTCGTTTGTGAATTTGGCTACATCTGGAAAGAAAGTGAAAGGACATTATTTCACTCATGACTTTATTTCTGTGGTGGTTTCTTCTGGGTGTTTGCTGTCTCTTTATTTTCATCCAGTACCATGGATTCTTGATTGGCTTGAGTAATTATTATTGATAAAAGGAGAATCGTCAGCTTTTGGGATAACTTGCTGTAGCAATATTGATTTTTTATGCCGGAACAGAGTTGGTTGAGAAGTGATGTTTATGTGGGGATTATTTGTATGGTTAATATGGAAGTCACAGGATAAATACAATGGAATTGAAAGAAAACCAGTCGGCGCTCATTATTGAAACCTCTGAAGATGGGCAAGTAACTGTTGATGTTGCTTCAACTAAAATTGAAGGGCTATCGAGTGCAATTTGTCAGGCAATTGCTGTTAAGCTCATGCAGGATGAAAGCTTTCAGGAAGAGATAATGGAAATGATAGATGAAGAGCAGAAGGATTATAATAATTAAACTTATTTAATACCTCAGGTGTTAACCTGTTGTATGTTTTTCGTCCAGTGTTTGACGTATTACTTTGGCAAGTTCTAATTTGTCTACAGGCTTCATGATAAACTCACGAATTCCTATTCTTTTGGCTTTTTGGGCATCAATTGTTGAGCTGTAGCCGGTACAAAGGATGATTGGAAGATCGGGTTTTATGAGCAGTAATTCTTTTGCCAGTTGTTCTCCTGTAAGGTTTGGCATAGTCTGATCAGTAATAACCAGGTCAAATGAATCAGGTTTTGCGCGGAATAAATTAAGAGTCTCAATGCTGTTGTTTTTTGCTGTAACCTGGTAACCCAGGCGTTCAACTCTTCGTTTGGTCATATCAGCCATGCCAGGGTCGTCATCGACCAGAAGGATTCTTTCGTTACCTGTATGAAGTGGTTCCGGGACTGTTTCTTTTTTGGGGATATGCTCATCTATGGTTGGCAGATAGACATTAAACGAGGTCCCTTTGTGTGACCTGTTTTTTACAGTGATCATGCCTTCATGGCTTTGAATAATTCCGTGAACTACTGCCAGTCCCATACCTGATCCTTTGCCAACCTCTTTGGTTGTGAAATAGGGATCAAATATTCGCTCGACTATTTTTTGGTCGATGCCGCAGCCGGTATCTTTTACAGAAAGGTGAATATATGGTCCTGGTTTTAAATCAGGGTGGTTGGTTAGGTCATCCTCTTTGAGCTCAGTATTTTTCAGGCTAATTTGAATAATGCCTTGCTCTTCAGTTATAGCCTGGGCGGCATTTGTACAGAGGTTCATCAGTATCTGGTGAATTTTGGTGGGTTCTGCCAGAATATTTCCACAGTCAGTATTGATGTTTTGTTGGATTTGAATGTTGCTGGGGATAGAAGCACTTAAAAGCTTTATGGCGTCACTGATCAGGTGATGGGGGTTAAGTGGAATACGTTCCTGTATTTCTTGTCTGCTAAAGGCAAGTATGTGTTTTATGAGATCCTTGGCACGGATACCAGCTTTTATGACTTCGTTGATTGGTTGAATTGCAGGACTCCTGTTGAGAATGTCATCTCTGGCTATTTCAGCGTAGCCAAGGATTGCTGCCAGTATATTGTTGAAATCGTGAGCAATTCCTCCTGAAAGTGTTCCCAGCGCTTCCATTTTATGGGATTGTCGCAGTTGTTCTTCTAGAAGCTGTTTTTCTTCTTCTGCCTGCTTGCGGTCAGTGATATTAATTGAAAGAACAACAACCCCTTTAATCTCATCGCTATTATCTCGTAAAGGTTCGAAAAATACTTCATAGGTTTTTTCTGATATATCTAGGATGGTATTGATAGATTCACCCGACCTTGCTTTTTCGCCGTATTTGATTATGTCCGGTCTATTCTTGTAAACATCATATACCGACATACCAACAAGTTCTCCTGGCTTTCGACCAAGTCCTTCTAATTCATTTCCCTCTGAAAGGATAAATTTTCCATCCATGTTTACTGCCGAAAGCATAACCGGAGTATTGGTCAGAATTATTTTAAGCTGGCTGATTTTTTCAGCAAGTTTCTGCTCAAATTGTTTGCGGATGCTAATATCTTCAATAATAGCTATATGAAAGTTTGGGTGTTTGCCAATTTCCCACATTGGCGAAACCGTCAGGTTTACCCATACATTTGCCCCATCTTTTTTGAGATATTGTATTTCTGTTGAAAATTCAGAAATATCTCCTGAAATCAAAAGATTCATGTTTTCCTGAGTTTGTTTGAGGTCATCAGGATAGGAAAGCTCCATAAAGGTCAGTTGAGTCATTTCCTGGGCAGTGTAACCGACAATTTCGCAGTATTTTTTATTGATTCTGATAAATTTACCTGTCTTTGTTTCAACCTGAGCAACCCCAACGGCAGCTTGGTCAAAAATTACTTTTAATCTTGTTTCGTTTTCTCTTAATGCCTTTTCTGTTTCTTTTCTTACTTCCACTTCGGATAAAAGAAGTTCATTAGCTGTTGATAACTCTACTGTCTGCAGAGCAACTTCTTTTTTAAGCTTTTTGTTGAAAAATATGAGTATTCCAACGCAGAGAATAGCAATGGTCGTAAAAAAGCAGAAAGTTAGAAATAATTGTCGAGTAAGACCGGAAAATGAATCAGGTGATGGATTGTAGATAAAGCCTTCCAGCGAAAAATTTTGGGGGACGACATTGCTTTTGGCATATGTATTTGCGATGCGTGTAATTCTGTGGGGGTTGATATGGCCGATGTCAACCAGCTCCGGAAGAATGAGCATGTTCATTGCATCTGCCTCAAACTCCAGGTGAGCACGGGTTTTTTTGGGATTGTATTCTGTGCGAATCAGGGTGATTATTTCACTGGTATTAGCCATCGCATATTTCCAGCCTCTTAAAGTTGCCTTTTTGAAGGCAGCAACCCTTTTGGGATGGTTTTTTACTTCAAACTCTGAGGTGAAAAGACTATCGCCATAAAAATCTATTCCGTATGTGATGGGGCGGATTGTTCTAACTGAAATTCCTTTGTTTTGGAAAATAAATGGTTGGTTGCCGATGCTTCCGTTGAGTGCATCTATCTGCCCGTTTAGAAATTTATGGTTAGCGGTCTTATCTTTGGCAATGATATGGATTTTATCTGGGAGAACGCCTTCAGCGGCAAACATGGCAAGAAATTCAGTATCTTCATTGCGATTAAGCATTACCTGTTTATTGATTAGTGCTGAAGGGGAGTTGATATCAGAATCGGCTCGAACAATAATTGCCCGGATGGAATGTTGCATGATAACAGCAAGTAGGACAAGGGGTTGTCCCTGGGCTTTTTTTTGGATGAGTTCAGAGGCCAATACTCCAAAGTTTGCTCTTCCAAGCCGAACTTCATCATCAATCTTTATCTTTGGCCCACCTTCGTTAATAGTGACATCAAGACCTTCTTCCTTGAAAAAACCTTTGTGAAGTGCTGCATAATATCCAGCAAATTGAAATTGATGGAACCATTTTAACTGAAGAACAACAGAGTCAAGGTCTTTGTCGGAATTGGGAGTCTCAAGGGCTTGGACAACAGGGGAAATACAGATGAAACTCAACAACAAAATGCCACGGCAAAAATTTAGTGAAATAAACTGTCTGGAAGCGACAAGGAATATCATAGATTATGGCAAAATAATTATTGTTGTTAATGTGTAGTTTAAGCCATAGGTAAAAGAGTCAGAA
>PJEL010000419.1_pt1 | contig 49745 bp, 48 predicted proteins | sample 1853271 | NCBI WGS metagenome assembly PJEL01 (sample SAMN08108733, study PRJNA415343) | Invertebrate metagenome, whole genome shotgun sequencing project. | host: Globobulimina | place: Sweden: Gullmar Fjord | collected 2015-08
CTGGAACTAAAAAAAAGTAATCCTTCAAATTTTCTATACTTTTAACAACAGCTTTTATCTCCATAATAATTTACTTAGCGTAATCTTCTTAACAGAAATTTAATTTTTACCAACTAACAACAATAAGTTACGCTTTTTTTACTTTATTCCTTGATTTCTACCTTTTTTTATTTCTTTTCATATATCTATGTGAAAAGAAATCGGGATAGATTTGTTAAGGCAAATATAAAAAATCTATAATTAATCCAATCCGTATATTCCTACGTTTTATAATTAAAAATTTTCTAAAAAACACCAAAAATACTAAAAACTAAAATAGCACCTATAAGAAAAGGAGAAATATTAAGAACATATTGTAAATATATTTTCATATATTTGTGAATAGGTTTTTCTCTTTCCAATTCCTTTATAAAATTTTCAATTTTCCAAACTTTAATTAAAAAAATTGAAAAAAGAAAAGCAATAATTGGCAATCCCCAATCTAATGTCAAAGAGATAATAATATCAAAAAGATTAAAGGGAAGAATAGAGGCATAAGTTTTAGAGTAAATAGTTATTCCTGTCAAAAGAATAACGGCTGGAGTTACGTTAAAAACAGATTCTTCTCTATTTATTTCATATTTATCTTCTAAATATGATAGAATAACTTCAAAAAGAGCGATAGCAGATGTTATTGACGCAAATAAAAGTAATGAAAAAAACATTAAGCCTATTATTACCGCCCAATAATTATTTATTTTTTGTAAAACTTGCGGTAAAACTATAAAAATAAGTTTAGATCCACTAGCTGGTGATATTTTATGAAAAAAAACAAAGGGAAAAATGAAGCAACCCATTAAGAAAGATACAAATGTATCACTAAATGTAATAATAGCAGATGATTTAACTAAATTTTCCTTTTTATTAACGTAACTTCCATATGTTATTAAAATACCACTTCCAATACTTAAGGAGAGAAAAGATTGAGATAAGGCAACAACAACACTCTGCAATGTAAAGTTTCCCCATCTTGGAAATAAATAAAAAGAAATTCCAGTACCAGATCCAGGTAATAGAATTGCATATATTACAAGTCCTATTAACATAAATAAGAATATGGGCATAATAAGAGAACATACTCTTTCTATACCTTGTTGTATTCCTAGTCTATTTATTAATACTACTATGAAAACTATTATTGTCGTATAGAAAAACTGTAAGGAAAAATGGTTAACAAAACTTTCATAATAATTTGAAAAATCTTTAACATAAAAAAGTTTCCCAGAGATAATATCAATAGTATAAGATAAAATCCAACCTGTAATTTGAGTATAAATAGCAAAAATGAGAAAGGATGTTAAAGCTGCCATATTGCCCAAAAAATTCCATTGCATGTATTCTTTTTTTGTATGATACGCTTTTCCTAAAGATTTTCCAGTAAAACGACCAAAAGAAAGCTCAGCCAAAACAAGTGGAAAGCCTAAAAGTATTGAAAAGGCTATATACATAATCAAAAATAACGCACCTCCATGTTTTCCCACTTCATAAGAAAATTTCCAAATATTTCCAAGACCAACTGCAGACGCAGATGTGGTAGCAATAAAACCAATAAGGGAAGAAAAATTTTCTTTATTTTGTGTGTCAGAGGAATTATTTGTATTACTCATAAATAAATAAAAAATAATTAGATATACCAAATGCTATCACAAATTATTAATTATGTCTACATAAATTTTGTGAAGAAATGAAATAAATATTATATCACAATCTTAGGCAACAAGCAACTAAGTTTAATACCTTTTAATCAATTATCGATATATATAAATCATAGTAAGATGTGTTTCATTTCCTTTTATCATGTTCTAAATTTAGATAAAAAATTATGAATTGTAGAATAGAAAACCTCACATATGCTTGGATGTTATGCCATTTAAAGGGTGTAGGTTCTGTTTCTTATAAAAAATATTTAGATAATTGGTTTTCCGCAAAACAAATCTGGTTATTACCGACAGATCAAAAAAAAAAAATTATTCCTCTCTATAATTTTTGTATGCGAAATTCCGTGAATGAGAAAAGAAGCTATAAAAATAAGGCTAAAAGTGCAATTACTTTACATCAAAAAGCTAATGTTCAAATTTTTTCTTATGCTGAAGAGGGATATCCCAAGCCACTACTTATGCTTCCAGATGCTCCTTCTTTACTTTTTGCAAAAAATATGATTTCCTTAAAAAATAGGTTAGTTATTGGGATAGTAGGGACACGACGTGCTACTGCATATGGAAAAGTTTTAACGGAACAATTAATAAAAAAATTGCATGTTTACAATCCTATTATTGTGAGTGGATTGGCAGATGGTATTGATAAACTTGCTCACAAAACTGCTTGTAATTACAATCTTTCTAGTATAGCAGTTGTGGCAGGTGGAGTAGATAATATTTATCCTTCATCGAATCATGGGCTAGCTAAAACTATCCTCCAAAAGGGAGGGAGTTTATTAAGTGAAAATCCATTACAAACGGATAATTTTCCCTATCTTTTTCCGTTACGAAATCGCATTATAGCAGGACTTATTGATTTTTTAATTATTACTGAAGCTGGTGAAAAAAGTGGAGCTCTTATAACAGCTCGCTATGCTTTTCATTACCAACGACCTATTTTCTCTCCTACAAAGTTTACAGACAAAGTTTCGTTTGCAGGAAATTATAAATTAATTAAGTCCCAAAAGGCCAGTCCACTTTCTTATCTTTTTTTTTATTTATCAAGAACAAAAGGTATTCCAAAAAAAATTAATTGTAAGTCTATGACTTTTATTCAAAAAAAGATTGTAGATAGTTTACAAGATGCACCAATTCAAGGTATTTCTTTGGGAGAATTGGTAAAAAAAATACAGCTTCCTACTAATAATTTTGCACATATTTTACTGCAAATGGTTTTAAAAAAACAACTGATTAAACATAAAAATCGTTATTTTTTATCTTCTTCTTTCAATTTTTCAAATGAGTGATGGAAAAAATATTAATGCAATATTGGAATTATCCTTCTTTTCGTCCTTTACAAAGAGAGATTATAGAGGCAATAATTTCGGGAAAAGATATTTTAGCATTACTTCCAACAGGAGCAGGAAAAACAATCTGCTATCAACTTCCTATTTTTTTCCGTTCGGGCTTAGTTCTGGTTATTTCTCCTTTAATTGCATTAATGGAAGATCAAGTATCTGCACTACATAAGCGTAATATAACTGCTTGTTATCTTCATGCAGCTGACTCAAAAGAGGATCAGAGAAAAAAGTTGAATAGTTGTATTAAAGGAGTCTATCGTTTTTTGTATCTTTCTCCAGAAAAATGGACACAGACTCGTTGGCAACAATACTGGCTACCTAGACTGCAATTAGCTTATCTTGTCGTGGATGAAGCTCACTGTATATCTTTGTGGGGGAATCGATTTAGAAAAGCTTATCGTAATATTGCAATTTGTAAAAAACAAAATCCAAATATACAGATAGTTGCTTTTACAGCTACTGCAACCAAATCTACTGTAAAAATAATTATTGATAATCTTCATCTTCGTCATCCAAATATTTTCCAAGGCTCTTTTAAACGAAACAACATTGCTTGCTATCATAGTGTCGTTCCCAATAAATCAATGGCATTACTCCATGTTTTGGCTGAAAAAAAGAAAGGGAGTTGTATTGTATATGTAAAAAGACGCATGGAGACCGAATGGTATCAGAAATTTTTAAAAGAAAGGGGAATTTCTTCTTTAATTTACCATGCAGGATTACCTGTAACTGTAAGAAAAACAAGACAAGAAAGATGGATGTCTTCAAAGGTTGATATCATAATTGCAACAAGTGCTTTTGGTATGGGTATTGATAAAAAAGATGTACGGTTAGTTGTTCATACCCATGTTCCTGAAAATTTGGAATCATATTACCAAGAGATGGGAAGAGCAGGGAGGGATGGTCTTCTGTCATATGCTTATCTTTTTTTTTATAAAGAGGATATTATTGAACTAAAAAGGATGAGTAAAGAAAAAAATCCAAGTATAAAAATGGTCAAGAATTGGATTCACTCTGCTTCGGAGGAATATCCATTGATTGGTAAAAAGTATTCTTTTGATTCAATTGCTTTTGATGAAAAAAAAGGAGGAGAATTGATCCCTTCAAAAATTATGTTGCAACTACTTGAACGAGAAAATAAAATTGTTTTTTATAAAAAAAAATATAAACCAGCTATACTCTCTTTTCATCTTGATCAAGATCTTTTTTATCATATGACAAAAGATAATAAAGATTACGATTGGATTATACTTTTGTTGAAAATATATGGTCAAAAAACTATAGGGCAGTATGGTGAAATTTCTTTACAACAACTTGCTCTTTGCTCTTCGTTATCTGCTAAGCAATGGCATAAATTATTACAAGTGTTAGATAAAAAAAAACTACTTTATTATCAACCTGCAATCGGATCAACTTTTTTGCGTTGGTTACAAAAACCAATAGATATTATATCAGATAATAATTTTATGACTATTGTTCAAAATCAACATCAAGTAAGTTGGATGAATACTTTATATATAACAAAGTTTGTACAAAATAATCGACAATGTGTGATGATTTTTTTATGTCATTATTTAGGAGAGAAAAATGTATCAAAATGTGATATATGCTATATATGTGTCAATATTAATATCAATATGTCTGCTGTTCAACACTTGCTAAGAAAAGAATTTTTTAAGAAAAAACCTATTATGTCTCTTTTCTCTTTTTTTTCTCCATTTACTTTTTTTACTGTTATTGAACAACTAAGAATTAAACTGGATGAAGGTCTTCTTATTTTTAAAAAGAATTTTTTAGAAGAATAAACTTCGAACTTCTATCCCAAAAAAAAATAAAATAGTTACTTATAGTCCTTGCCTTAAATGAATTAGACAAAAATAAAATTTATATGAAAAAAAAAGTTGTTATTGTTGGGAGATCTAATGTAGGAAAATCTACCCTTTTTAATTGCTTAACGGAAAAATCTGTAGCCATCGTAGATAGAAAACCTGGTATTACTAGGGATCGCCACTATGGAAAAGTTAGCTATCGAGGCTGTTCTTTTACTCTAATAGATACAGGCGGTTGTATGGAAAAGGAAGAAATTTATAATGATAAAATCTTGGAGCAAGTATTGTTAGCCATTCAGGAGTCTTTCATAATTCTCTTTGTAGTTGATGGGCGTTCAGGATTAACTGTATTAGATGATAGAATTGCACAATATATAAGAAAACTTGATAAAAAATTTTTACTGGTTGTTAATAAAACAGAGGGTAATCCTGAAAAAATTTTTTTATATGATTTTTATCAACTTGGATTAGAAAAAATATATCCAATTTCTGCAGCCCATAAAATAGGTACAGAAAAGCTATTACAGGTAATCATCGATCTCTTACCTCAAGAAAAAAAACAAAAGAAAAAAGAATTAATTCATTTTTCTTTTATAGGACACACAAATGTTGGAAAATCAACACTACTTAATTCATATTTGAAAGAAAATAGATCTATTGTAGATGAGTCAGCTCATACAACACGAGATTCACATAATAATCATTACCATTTGTACGGCTATAATCTTATTTTAACCGATACTGCTGGAATACCCCCAAGAGCAAAAATCAAAGAAAAGATAATCGCTCGTTCTGTAAAAAGTTCTATAATAGCAATAAGAAAAACTGATATCTGTTTTATTTTAATCGATGCTGTAAAAGGACTTACTAATCAAGATAAACATTTAATAAAGTTAACTATCAACTACAAAAAAGGAATATTAATCCTTGTAAATAAATGGGATTTATTAGACGGTTCATCCAAAATAAAGATGGATAAAACTGTATTACAAGAATCACTGGGAAATATTTCTTACATTCCTATTATTTATATTTCAGCAAAAAAAAAATTAAATATTTTACAAGCGCTTAAAAAAGGAATAGAGGTATACAAAAATAAGTATTCTCGCATTGGTACAGCAAAACTAAATAAAATCTTACAAAAAGCTATAAAAAAACATCCTCACCCTCAAAAAAACCAACCTATAACGTTAAACTATATAACACAACTTCCACTCGCTTCTCCAACTTTTATATTATTTTCCAATCATCCTAGTTATGTTAATAGTAACTATTTAATCTATTTAGAAAACTTTTTTCGAAAGTACTTTTCTTTTGAAGGAGTTCCCATAAAATTTGTACTACGTGATAAACGAACATAATTAGATTACTTTGTGCAACATACTTTTTCCCTTATCTCATAACTACTATTGTTAGAAAAAATAAAAGAAGATAATAACCATTATTTTTAAAACAAAGAATACAAATTATTAAATATACTTCATATGGATTTAAATAGTAAAAAGTACAATGTCCCTTCTTATTAATTAAGGCTGATAACCCAACTCTTATTATAAACAAAAAATTTTAGCTAGTACGTTTAATTTTACTATGAGAAAAAACAGACCAAACTAATTGTTTATTTTTTTAATTGTTGAAATTTTGTAAACGATATTATATATATATACAGGTTTCATCTATTTAATTATTTTAACTGATAAGCTATACGATTTGTTGTAAGTTATTTTTTTCAATATGTTTCTTCAATTCTTTATTTGCCTCGCCCAAAGCTTTCTTAAAAGCCTCTTCAAATTTGGGCAATATTATCCTTAAGAAGTCTATCATTTTCATCCCAATCTTCACGATCAAAAATACTTAAATTTTTCTTTTCAACCTTAATAGAACTCATCTTTTTGTTATCCATTCGTTCCCAAATTAAACTTCTACTAAATTTTGACTCAATTTTCTCTCTTTCCTCATATAAAAAATAAAACAGCTCCTTATTATCCTCTTTAGATTGTCGTCCAATAACTAGCTCAACTCGAATAGATAATTTTGTGGTAATACATCTGAATAAAACGCCACTAATTCCAAATCCAGCAGACAACTGAGACTCATTGGAAGGACTTATTTTTTGATAGAGCTTACATTTAGTAATATTGACTTCTGATATCATCTTTGTCCAAAATTCACATCTTATCATCTTATGTTGAGACTTTGCTTCTTCTTGCTTTTCAATATTGTCCATATTCTTTTGAGCCATACTTATAATGAAGTTTTCCTCCTCAAGTATTGGCATAATTTGTTCAAAAGACAAGAATAATTGATTTTCCATCTTGAATAGTGTGGCTTTAAAACATTGAATTCTTAAATTATAATTCATCAACTACAAAGCTGTTGATGTAATCTCCTTCCTAAAGAACCAGCTACCATTATTATTTTTTGAGAATTACCTTGATTTAACTTTTCTTCAGAATCATCGCTGTCAAAAAAATCTTCCAACTTATCTTTTGCTGAACAATCACCAAGGTATTGATTGAATATCTCAACTATTTCACCACTTTTCAAACTTGAGAAATAAGAGACATATCTAAGAACTTGCCAAGCAATATCTCTCCCAGAATCATCTAACTTATTCTCAATAATAACAAGGTTTCCATTTTTATCCAGAGCAAACAAATCCAATTGTTCACTAGTTTCAGTGATACTAGTGAATTCTTTTTGAATAATGATAAGTTCATCTTTTAAACAATTTAGATTTTTAGCAATTCATTCTTATAAATGCTTTCTCTCTTTAAACCCTAAATTTTTAAAAGTATCAACCTTAAGCTCTTCAATTATATTTTCATCTTTATTAATTCTATACATGTATCATCTTTTTTTTTAAAATTCCTGCCTATTCCAATACCTTTTTGCAAACTTCACATATATCATATTTGTTCTAACGGCTCAAAAAAACTTTTAATTCTCTGTTATTAATTTATAATTAGCCAACCTACTTGCCTTAAAAGATTGATATAGTATGCACACCCAAAGGGACTTGAACCCCTATCGATGGAGCCGAAATCCAACATTTTTTCCAACTTAAACTATAGGTGCAAAAATATTATCTAATCGACTTAATGGAAATAAAAAATATCCTTTACAAAGCACTATTCGATAAAATATCCATTTTAATTTTTTATAATAAACCTTCATCAGCAAAACTAAAAAAATTATCAGAGGCAACAATAATATGATCCCAGAATTTTATATCCAAAGTCCGTGCTCCTTCACTAATAGATTTTGTTACTTTTTTATCAAGATTACTAGGAACCACACATCCAGAAGGATGATTATGAGCAACAATGAAGGAGGCAGCATTATGCAATAAAGCTTTTTTTAACAGCAATCGTATATCTGCAACAGTAGATCGAAAACCACCTTTACTTAATTGTGTCAATTTAATAACAACATTTTTTTGATTTAAAAAAGCAACCCAAAAAGATTCTACATTTAAATAAGCCATTTTGGGACGAAATAGACTGTACGCTGAGCTGGAATCACCAACTTTACATTTATCTAAAGCAGAGGGAGAACTAAGACGTAACGAAAGTTCAAATGCACCGACCAAAATAGAAGCCTTTGCAAGACCTATCCCCTTGAAACGCATCAAATCTTCTATTGAAGAACGTGCAAAAAGAGATATATCTCCATCATAATGAAGTAAAAGGATGCGAGCCAATTCAAGAACTCCCAACAACTTATTCCCAGAACTCAAGAGGATAGCAATTAACTCTGTATTGCTTAACACACCCCCCCCATGCTCATACAATTTCTCTCTAGGACGTTCATCTTGAAAATGAGATTTCACTGAATTAAAACAGATATTAGAAGAAAGGTGCATATACTATATAAGATAAGCTCTTGTTTTCGATTTACCCAATATAATTACAATATATCTCCGAAGTATCGCAATTTAAGTAGAAATTTTCTTCTTCATTAAGTATGATTTTAAGCGAGCCACCTTCTTTCTATGCCATATCTTTTTGGCGACCAACTTATCTAGTAAAGAGATAATAAAACTTCTCTGCTTCAATCCTTGATTAGAACCTTTATAGAACTTCTTAATAAAAGTCCTACAACTTTTGATATGATACGCATTTCTCTCTCTTTTTCTAGCATCCGAACGAATCCTTTTTTTTGCAGACTTAGTATGCGCCATCATTAAATATTTTTAATAATTCTCTATATATCTCTGTGTCCGCTTAGCAGTGGCAATTTCCCGTCGCCTTGTCGTTGACTTCTTCTGAAAAAAATTACTTTTTCTCTTCATTTTTATAAGTTTTGTTTTCTTAACTTTATCCTTGTAGACCTTGATATATTTATCTATCTTGTGACCTTTACCATCGTCTATCTCAATAATTAACATTATAGTACACTAACGCCCAGCAAATATATATCATTTTTAATAAAATTCAATATGAAATTTAATTTTTTTTCACAAACCTATGTTAATATAATGTCAAAAAGCCTGTTAAAGCCAAAGGGCAAAAAAGATTTAGACAAGGAATTAACAATTTATCGACAAAAAGAATAAGAAGATTCTTTATAATTATATTAAAAAAAACATTATTTTATATTTCTAAAAAACGCATTCTTCTTCTTTTTTTTCCTTTTTCCTTTTTTTTTTAACATCGTATAAGTAATATACTTAATATTGAAATAAAATTAAGATTAAATAAGTTCGTCAAAAAGGAGAAAATATTCTCACACAAATAAATATTTAACGCCTTATTTTTTGTAGTTCTAATCGGCTACAAAATGAATAATAAACAAAAAAACATCTTAAAAAAATAATTACATTTAAGAAATAATAATTTGGAGCCGTAATAAAATGGCAATACCTATTATTCTCTTTTAGAAACATTAAATCTTTTTTCTTTTCTTTTTCTTATCTTTATGAAAGCTGAAAACTATTTAAATAAAATTCAAAATACTTTATGATACATTTTTTTTTTTTTCTTTTACCTTTGCTGTCAAATTTCGTCGCAAAAAAATCATTTAGTAAAAAAAGGCAAAAATATAATGGGGAAGCTGATCTTATCTACCAACAGTTACAACAAAAAATGGAAAAAAGAATAATAAAAAAAATAAAAGAATATATAAAAGAATTACTAACTCCTACAGTGATATTTTGTCTTTTATTTTTTTCAGTAACACAATGTTTAACCTTATATGTCAATATTTTTTTCTATAAAATAAGATTGCGTTCTAGTGGTATCATGACTATTCTTTCTAGAGTTTTTAAAAGTTTTAAACTTCTTCCTATCTTATTTACAGAACAAGTGACAGAAACATATTTTATGCTTCCTTCATATGATCAACTATATCAACCTTTTTGTAAAGGTAGATCGCCAAGATAATTTTATTATGACAAAATTGAAAAAAGAAAATTTTTTTTTTATAGTATCAATAATATTTTTCTCTGTTTTTTCTCCATGCCTTTCATTACACGGTAAAAAAAAACAGAAAAAGCAAATAAAGAAAGCTAATGTCGAAGAGAATAAACTAATGATATCGGCAAAAAAAAAATTTAAAAGTATTGTAAATCAAGTTTCTTCTCCCATTTTTCTTTTAGTAACTCTATTAATTTTAATAAAAAAAATATCTATCCTCTTTCAAGAAAATTATATAATAGATGGATGTATCAAGATAAAGATAAATAATACTAGAAATAATAAATATCTTTGGAAGCCAACAGGAATACCTTCTTTAAAAAAAAGGAATATTTTACCTTTATTAAAAGAAGACCTCAATAGTATTGGTAAAAATATCAATAAGATAGAAGAACTTTATTTGGCAAAATATTATATTCAAACTTTGTATATAGGTAGTTTTCAAAATAAAGAAAACCCAGCTATTATGACACTTTTTAGTAACCTAACTGGCTGTAGATATAAATCTGAAGATTTTAACCACGAACACTTAAAAGATAATTTAGTAGTATTGGAGAGTTGGAGAAAAGAATATATCAAAAGGATAAAAAATAAGGTATGAATATGAAAGAGAAATATATAAAATATTCCACCTTCACCCTTAACTATTATGCGCATTTCGTATAACTGTCTGAAAAAATACATAAGCCTAAGTGAAAAAAAAGAAATATTATGTCAATGGTTTAACCAATTAGGTTTGGAGGTTAAATCAGTTTCTACTTTTTTACCTATACCAGAAAAGGTTATTATCGGTAAGATTATAGATGTTCAAAAACATCACAGTGCAGACAAATTACAACAAGTAAAACTATTATGGGGCGAAAAAGAGGATCCTTTGAATATTATTTGTGGGGCAACTAACTTGTGTGTTGGTGCCAAAGTAGCAGTAGCTCTTCCATCTGCAATACTTTCTCCTGATTTAATAATTAAAGAACGAAAAATAAGAGGTATTATTTCAGAGGGAATGATTTGTTCCGCTCAAGAATTAGGTTTGTCTTCTCTTGAAAAAGAAATAGACGAAGAAAAAAATGATCTTCACATCTTATTATTGCCTGAAGAAGCAGTTCCAGGTCAAACACTTTCCTCCTTTTTGGGTTTATCCAAAGATTGGATTTTCGATCTAGATATTAATCTTAATAGAGGTGATTTGCTTTCTCATTATGGTGTGGCTCGAGAATTAGCTGCTTTTAGTCAAAAATCATTAAAAAATGTTTTAGTTAAACCATTGATTTCGGGAAATGAATCTCTATCGGTTCATGTTTCCGTTAAAGATGAGCATAAATGTTCACGATACACATCTATGCTCATGCAAAATATTACAGTAAAACCTTCGCCTATATGGCTACAAAAATATCTTCAATCTTTCAATATTAGACCAATTAATAACATTGTTGATGTATCTAATTGGATTATGCATTCATTTGGGCAACCTATGCATATTTATGATTATGATGCTATTAAAGATAAACGTATTGTTATACAATCGCCATCTCCTAATACTACATTTGTTACATTACATAATCAGAAAATTAAGCTTCAAGGGGATGAAATTATAGTTTGTGATGGGCAGGGAGCTCTTTCTTTAGCAGGAATTATAGGAGGGAAAAGAGGAATGGTTAATGAAACAACAAAAAATATTTTAATAGAAGTAGCTTGTTTTGATTCACAGATAATACGAAAGGTTAGTTCGCGTCATAATATACAAACAGAATCATCTTATCGCTTTGAAAGAAATGGAGTAGATATAACAATGATGGGAACAGCATTACGCCATGCTGTTTATCTCTTATTAGATATAGCTGGAGGTTCACTTGGATCTTCCCCAATTGATTGCTACTTTCACAAAAAGAAACCAATTCAATTTACTTTTTCATTATCTCAAACTCAGAAAATATTAGGTTTTCCATTGGAGAAAAAACTATTTTTGAACATACTAGAGAGATTAAGCGTAACTTTTATAGAGGAAAATGAAGAGGATGGAACCTTTTTAGTATCTATACCAGCTTTTCGTTCAAATGTAATACGTCCAATTGACTTGATAGGAGAAATTCTAAGAATATATGGTTGCAATAAGGTTGTCTCATCTTCTATAAAAAAGGCTAGGATTGCACTTCCTAGACAATATTATGAAGAACAAAAATGGAAAAATTTTTTATTGGGGAAAGCTGTTACAGAAATTCGGAATCAACCATTTGATCAAAGTTCATGGTATAAAAATAGTAGATTGAGCAACTTCTTGTTGCGAGTTAAAAATCCTGTAACACAGAATTTAGATATATTGAGAGCTTCCCTTTTATTTTCTGGTCTACAGTCAATAAGAGAGAATTTTAACAAAGGGCAGTCATCAATACGTTTTTTTGAGTTTGGAAATTGTTATCAATTGGTTCCTAAAACAAAAGAAAAAAAAGAATTTACTTTTTTAGCCATTTGGTTAACAGGTAAAACAGTTAATCCTCATTGGGACAGAAAGCCTGTCCCTTTTAAATTGCACCATCTTTACAGATTATTTCTAGAACTTGTTGATCAAATGGGCTTAGTTTGTCCGGAAATTCAACAAAAAGAACATCCCTGGTTTAAAGAAGTAATAGAAATAACGATTGGTGGTGTAACCCAAATTTATTTAGGTGAAGTAAAGCCTAATATTTTGCTCCAATTTGGCATTAAAGAACCTGTTTTTTTTGTTGAAGCCCCTTGGACATTGTTAATACATCAGAAAATTAGAAATAAGACCTATTCTTCATCAACAAAATTACCACCTATCGAACGGGATATATCTTTCTTGTTACCCAATGATATCTTATATGCAAAATGTATACAGAAGATTCATGAAGCTAAAATAGATAGATTGTGTAGGTATGGTCTAATAGATACCTATCAAGGTGAGCCATTACCTCAAGGAAAAGTAAGTTACACTTTTCGCTTTTTTTTCAATTTTCTAGAAGAAGAAAGAAAATTACCTATAATTAAAAAAGTTGTTGATGAAATAGAAAAAAATTTAAAAACGTTATTTTTAACATAATATATATATAGTACAACATTAACAATTGAAATGTTAAATAACATTATAATAATTTCAGGATTAGTAGGTTTTTTCTTCATATTTTTTTTTAGCATTTATATAGATAAAGGATTAAGCTTGGGATTAATCAGTTGTCAATTGCTTTTATTTTTACATTTTTTAGGTCTTCCATTACAACCATTGCCGTGGAATGTATTATTAATAATGTTAGCTGTTCTGACTGCAACAGGTTGTTGGGAACTAGCAGGCGGATTAGATGACACAATAGAACGCTTTTCTCTTTTGAAAATTTCTGAAATCTCATTGACCTTTTTATCTGCTACAATTATCTATATGTTAGTATGGATGATAGGTACAGGATATATTATATATCCCTTCATACCTATTATTATTCGGACAGCTATAAGAATAGATATTGCTCCCGTACGACCGACCGTCTTCTCTATTATTGCAGCTCGACAATCTATCCTATCTAGCCCCATGTCAAGTGCCTTCTCTGTACTTCTTGATCAAGGTTATCCACTTGTATTTTTAATAAAAAAATTATTTCCCATCAACCTATTAGCACTTTGGATATCTATTTTTATCATGGAATATTTCTTTCCCATCCCAAAACTAAAAAAAAAACAAAACAATTTCGTCCCAATTATAAGTAAAAAAAATAAAATAAATGGAAAACCTACCATATGGCTAATAATAGGATTAATAACAGTAATAATACGATTATTTTTTTTCCCATTACAAAACATCCCTACTTGTTGGTTTGTTTCTCTAGTTATCTTTTCTCTAGCTGGAATGATTGTTATTACTGAAAAAATTTCGCTCAAAAAATTGCCCTCTACCTCTATTTTTAGCCATGGAATACAAGCAATAGTAAATAGTTTAGGATTGATGTGGTTGGGAAATAGCTGGTTAATCTATGTAATTCCAGCAATAGAACAGTGGGTTATAAAATTATCAATACCAGGTTGGATCTGGTTACCTCCTTTAATTTTTTTTATGACAATGATAACCTATAGTCAGAGTGCAACACTTTATTTAGTATTTCCTTTGATACAAAAATTTTTGCAACCATTTAAATTGATTTGGGTATTTCTTCCCATACTAAATGCACATACTCTATTTTTTGCCTATCCATCCCTTGTTGTTGCTGCAGAATCGGATCCCTCTTCCACCATTTCTTTAACAAACATATGGAACCATAGCTTTTTATGGCCCAGCCTCTTAAATCTTATATTAAATATGCTTTTAGTAGCTTTCTTTGAATTTTTTTAAATCATCTTCTTTTTTTTTATTATCTTCATAGAGTCATATAAACATGATTGGCGTCTGTATAAAATGGATAGCTACTCAATATTTTTTCCCCAATTATTTAGATAACTCAAAATAAGAGTAATCTTGGTGAAGTGAGGTATTTTTTATTAATACCTGTACACAAACGCTTAATATGATTATACATACGAAAATAATAGCTCGGATAGGCATTGGAATATTATAACTACTGAAAAGATGTAGCTATATTTTCTTAGATTTTAAAAGAGTATACATTGGTTAATTATAATATTATTTATCAATGTATAATTAGCTAAAATAAATAACAGAATGATATTAGAAATATAGTTTATCAAACAAAAGAAAAAATAGAAATTTGTAAAAAAATAAAATATAGCCTTACAATAATAAAAAGTTTAGTAGAAAAATACGAAAATGATAAAATGCATGGTCGTTATTTAAAGTTTAGGCTAGAACATTTAAAAAAAGAGATAATGGCTTTAGAATCTCAATTATAAAAATATCTGTTGCAAGCAATTACCTTCTTTTGATACCCGCCTCTATTTTAACTTTTTTATCAACTGCCATCGAATGCAAGTCTATGTTCTCGGAATTATCAGTTCTAATTATAAAATAAAATACCCCAAGAGGTTTTTTCCCGCGTGGGAAAAAACTCAAAAGCCAATAGAACATCAAAATGAACACCTCAAATAAATATATTTTTATAAAAAACAATATACATCAAGTACAAATAGTTAATTTTGTGAAGGTAAATTGCTATCAGCAGAACAATTTGATAGACTTCTTACATGTTGTGACCACTTTTTTTGCCTTCCTAAAAATCAGCTATCGTTAAAACTATAGAAAAAACTAGTAATTATAATGGTATAATATATTTATTCATGGTCGGTTAATATATTGATTAATATTTTTTATTACTTCAAAAAAAACATTGAAATTTTTCTGAAAGTTATCAGAATATGCTATTAATGCCACAAATACACTCACTATTGCACTTAAGAAACCTAAGATACCCAAAAAAGTGTTTATTTTTGTTTCAATATTTCGAACTCTAGCACTAATATTTTCTATTTTGGCTTCAATATTCTCCATTTTGATTTCAGAGTTTCTCACTCTCCTGTCAATACTTTGCTCGTTTCGATCTATTGATGTTCTATTTATTTCTATTCTTTCACTATTTAGTCCTATTTTTTCTTTTACTACTCCCCCAAAACCAAACCAACCGCTTCCTTTAAAATTAGAAATAAGAGTAAACAGTACTACATATGTATATTTATTCATATAATAATACAACAAATAATAGACTGATTATTAGTTATTGTACCTATTTCAATAGTTTTATTAAAAAGAAAAGTATTGGGACGGTACCTAAATATTAAAATGAATAGACATGTTTTATTTAATGAAAAAATCATATTATAAATACTAATTTTGTCATTAGAATTGTATATCCCAAAAAGATCAATATAGCAATTGTTAAGAAGAAGTATTTTATACACCAAATGAAGTTTACTGCTTAATCCCCATTATGGGGGTTACTACGAAAAAAAGAGGAAGAAATTTTCATTTTTTTTATTTTTATTCCCGTCTTTTTTTTTACAATAAGAGTTTTTTCTTCCTCTCTTTTATACTTCTCATGTACCTTTACTATCTTATTCCACTCCTTTTACTGTATCTATAAAACATACTGCTGAAATATATCTCACTTCTTTTGCTATCTGGCTGAGTTTTATAAATTTCTAAAAAGAAAAAATAAACACTACACAGTTTTTTCTATTTGTAGGAAGTTATAAGTATATTTCAAAGTGTACTAAATCTAATCCAAAATAGTATACAAATACCTATCCAATTTTATAATATATTTTTTGAAAAGTAAGATAAAAAAAGAAACATTATTAACCTTACGATAAATATTTTGACACCATATCTAAGAACATAAAAAAATTATGATAACATATGTATAATCTTTTTTCTGCTTGTAGTTTTTTGCACTAGTAAGAAATAGAAAATTAATAATAAAAAAAAATTTAATATTGTACATCTTTACTCTGCATAATATACATAAGTATGCGTATAGCATTAATTAGTGATACACACAATTATCTCCCCCCATCCTTTATCAAAAAAGTAAAAAAATTTGATGAAATTTGGCACGCGGGTGACATAGGTCACCATAAATTGTTAACCTCAATAGCTCAGACAACAATAGTTCGTGCTGTTCATGGAAATATTGATACACCAGATAGTCGTTTTTTGTTCCCATCTACCCTTTTTTTTATAAAATATGGATGGAGGATATTTATAACCCATCATCCTGGTAAAAGACCTTTCTATACCAAATTAATTAAAGAAGCTATTAAAAAATATAGTTTTGATATATTAGTGACAGGACATACTCACATCCCACATATTGCAAAAGAGAAATTATATGGACACCCCTTCCTCCACCTTAACCCAGGAGCATTGGGGAAAGAAGGATTTCATGAAAAAAGAACATATCTAGTATTTTCTCTCGAAGAAAAAAAACAAATTAAAGATATGGCTTGGGTTGTGGAGTCTAAATAAATTATTTTTTATACTTTCTTGTAAGACCTTTTAAAAAATCCTGCATATCTTTCTCTATCTGTGATTAAATTAAAAATAATAAGATTAATAGAGCGGTAGGAATTACATTCTACGCAGAATAAATAATAACATGGAAGATAAAAATCAATACCAAGTTTTATTGTATTATAAATACGTTACCATTGAGAACCCTAAATCTCTTCGTAACCTCCATCATAATTTTTGTAAAAAAAATAACCTTTTAGGTCGGATACTAATATCTAAAGAAGGAATCAACGGTACAATATCTGGAACACTAGAAGCCTGTCAAGCCTATGAAAATTTTGCACTATCAGATAATCGATTGAAAAAAATGCTTTTTAAACGATCATCACATACAAAACATGCCTTTCCCAGACTTGATGTAAAAATTAGACCTGAAATTGTTAACTCAGATCTATCATCTATTGATTGCACCAAACAACGCGCCAAAGCTATCTCGCCAGAAGATTTTAAAAAGACGATAAAAGATGAAAACACTATCCTAGTAGACACCCGTAATAATTATGAATATATATTGGGACATTTTGAATCCTCCATACATCTTGACATACAATGCTTCAGACACCTACATAGAAAATTGAAAAAATTTCTCATGCCATATAAGAAAAAAAACATTATTTTTTTTTGTACAGGAGGAGTTAGATGTGAAAAAATAACTATATATGCTAGTAAAATGGGTTTTAACGTCGCTCAATTGGATACAGGAATTTTAGGATATGCCAAAACAACAGGAGGGGAAGGATTTGTTGGAAGCTGTTACATCTTTGATAATCGTATATCCGTTCCAGTTAATAAAGTGAATCCCACCATCATTGGAACCTGTATTTTTTGTCAAAAAAAATCAGAACGTATAGTCCACTGTATCAGCGCTTCCTGTAATCTACAAAATATAATTTGTAGTGAATGCAATTTTATTCAAAAAAATGCATGCTCTCCAGCCTGCCAGAAAGCTTTACAGCGTAGATCCTTTTAAAAAAATGTCATTATCTTACGGAATAGTAGGACTCCCTAACGTTGGGAAATCTCGTCTTTTTAATGCCCTTACCCAACGAAATGTTCCCAGTAAAAACTTTCCCTTTTGTACTATTGATCCTAATCTAGGTAAAGTGGCTATACAAGACCCAAGATTAGATCTTTTAGCTAAATGGGTTAAAACAGAAAAAAAAATTCCCTCATTTCTTAATTTTGTTGATATTGCTGGATTGGTTAAAAACGCTAGCGATGGAGAAGGATTGGGAAATAAATTTTTATCCCACATCGCAAGTGTAGATGCTTTGATTCATCTTTTACGCTGTTTTGAAGATAAAGAAATTACACATATTACAGGTGAAATAGACCCAGTTTTTGATAAAAATATTGTAGAAGAAGAATTGAGACAAAAAGATTTAACACTTATAGTTAACTTTCTGAAAAGGAAGAAGAAATTTGGAGATATTTCCACAAAGAATCAAAATGCATGGGCTATAAAATATCAGAAAATATTAGAAGGTGGCAATATGTTGCATGAGCAAATTGAAATAAAAAACAAAGAAGAAAAAAATTTTATAAAACAATTGGCACTTCTGACCAACAAACCGATGATGTACATAGCTAACATAGATGAAAAAACATTGCTAGGGCGAAAAAATATACACTGGGAACGATTGAAAATTTTTTTTGAAGAAAAAAATAAACCAGTTATACCGATATGTTTACCAGCAGAAGAAATCTGGACTGTAGCATCACTTAATGAAAGAAAAATATTAGAAAAAAAATGGAATAAAAAAAAAAGCGGATTAACAACCCTAGCCCAGTATTCTTACAATTATTTACAATTAATTACTTTTTTTACTCAAGGGCCCAAAGAAATTAGAGGATGGCAGATTCAAAAAGGAATATCCGCACCTCAAGCTGCATCGGTTATTCATACTGACTTTCAAAAAAAATTTATAAAAGCAGAAGTTATCTCCTTTAATAATTTTGCCACTTACAAAAGTGAAGAAGCATGTAAAAAAGCTGGAAAAATAACCATTCAAGGAAAAAACTATCAAGTACAAGATGGTGACATCATACATTTTAAATGTAGAAGGTAATATTATCTATATTATTATTATTGCTTATGTTATTATTTATATTGATTTTAATTTAATTTCGTAGTTTGGTTGCATCTTTTATTCTTCTTTTTCCAATTTTCAGTATCTATATGATAAAAAAAATGTTGTTTAGGAGATCCATAGAAAGGAAAATTTTTTTCATTGAAATAGTTCACCGCATTATTTTGAATAAAATTTGTTTTTTTAGCAAGATTAATACTTCTTTTATTTTTTTTATTGATAATCAGAGCTATTTCATCAAATCGTGGATAATTTTTTTTTGTATTTTTTAAACGCTCAATAAGATAATCAATCCAAATATGTAAAGATATTGTACCGATACCCTTAATCTCGGTATAATTAGGATCACCAACCCAATAAGCAACACAAATACATTTTTTTTTTCTTTTTATCATAGGCAAGAAATATGCAGAAACCATACCTAAAAACAGTTCCTTCTTATCAGATCCACGAAAAAAAATACCAGCATATTCGGTACTATTGACAGAATCTCTTAAAAGAGCATGAAAAGTTTCTTCCTCAGATGAACCATACTTTTTGGGAAGATGGGTCTCAAAATCTTTAAACTGGTTTTTACTATTTTTGACCAAAAAATATACTTTTTTGTATTCTTTATTTGTTTGTATAGGTCTTATAATAATATATTCAGTCCTTCCATTGTTATAAATTCTTTTAGCACATAGAGGCATTTTAAGAGCTATTTCATAGCTTGTATTACAATTAATATTATCTTTTTGATAATGTAAAAAAACCCATTCTCCAGTTCCTTTTCCAACTTTAAGCTTTAGTTCTCTTTGAAGAATGGAAAAATATGCAGTAATAGTAGCCAAAAATAATGTTATGAAAAAAGGTATATACCATATTTTTTTATCCTTAAAATTCATCCTTCTCGTATTTTTCTTTCTATATCTCTTTTTTTTATATTAGCACGCTTATCATGTTTTTTTTTACCAATAGCAACAGATATTTTAATCTTAGCCCAACCTTTCTTATTGATAAAAAGCGTTGTCGGAACTAAAGTATACCCCCTTTCTCTAATGATTTTTTCTAACTTTTTAAGCTCTTTTTTTTTGAGTAATAATTTTCTTATAATAGTAGAATTATTATCAGTTTTTACTCCATCATTAACATATGAAGCAATATAGATTCCCTTAATAAAAAGTTCTTCACGAACAAAATAACAATAAGAACCTTGAAGTGAAACCCTCCCCAGACGAATAGATTTTATTTCAGCTCTTTGCAAGACAATACCAGTAACATACTCCTCCCCTAACTCAAAAAGATAGGAAGCCTTACGGTTGAAAACAGTCCTAGTTTTGGCAAGAAAATTCATAATAAAATTATCTCAAGTTACTAAATATATTCAAAGAAAAATTTTTAATAAAATAAGAAAGTAAATCTATTCCATCTATAACATCATCTTTATGAACCATCTCCACAGTAGTATGCATATACTTCAGAGGAACAGAAAGCAAAGCACTCGGGATACCTTTCCCCGTATAAGCAAAAGCATCGGTGTCAGTTCCTGTCCCATGGGAAGTTGCGCCATATTGAAAAGTTACTTTATTTTTTTTTGCACTCTCTATCAACTTTTTACGAACCAGATTATGAATAGAAGGAGCCTTCATAATAACAGGCCCCTTACCACAAGCTATATTACCCTGTTTGATTTTATTATAAAGAGGAGACTGCGTATCATGGGTAACATCAATAATCAGAGCAACATTAGGTTGCAAACGATGAGCCATCATAGATGCCCCTTTTAATCCCACCTCTTCCTGTACTGCATTTACAAAATAGACACCAAAAGGAAGCTTTTTTTTTATAGAAGCAATTTTTTGAGCCAATTCTACCAGCATATAACCCCCAATTCTATTATCCAAAGCCTTAGCAGTCAAAAAGTCACCTATCTCTGTAATTTGCTGGTTAAAACTAACCCAAGTTCCTGGCTGTACGTTTTTTTCAGTAGCCACTGTATCGGATGAAAAACCAGCATCTAAAAAGATATTTTCCAACTCAATTTTAGGATTTTTATCACCTTTCCGAACATGAATAGCCGGCCATCCGAAAACAGCAGGCCATTTATCTCCTTCTTCAGTATAAAGTGTCGCCCGCATAGAAGGTGCTATTTGGTGATCGGATCCTCCATTCCGAATGACATAGATATAACCCTGTTTATTGATATAGTTAACATACCAACCAATTTCATCAACATGTGCCTCTATAACTATTTTAAAAGGTGCAGTTGGATTAATAATAGCAACAGAACTCCCATATTTATCCCTTTGTATTTGATCAACATAAGCCTCTATTTTATCTTCCCATATTTTAATTGCTTTCCCCTCAAAACCAGAAGGAGCATGAGCATGTAAATACTTATATAGAAATTCTTTATCTAACATATCCCTATTTTTTTATTTATGTTTTATGATTTAATTTCCCCAACTCTTTATCAATCCAATAAAGTTGCATAGGATCATCACCCATAACATGAAAAATTTCTAAAACACGCTTACCTATTAACTCTTCTTCTTTTTGTTCCTGTACAAACCATTGCAAAAAATCCAAAGTAATATATTCCTTATTTATCTCCGCCTCTTCTACCAACCTATAGATAGACTCCGTCATTTCCCTCTCCTTTTCAAAAAAGACATTGAACAGAACCCTCAATGAATTATAATCTTGTTGATGTATTGCAATATTAGGTGTAGTAGGACGCAGATTCATATCTAGCATATAGCGTATAAGACGCATCATATGTTCTTTTTCTTCCTCCATATGTTTATATAAAAAATGGGAAGAACCTTTAAAACAGTTACTATAACACCAAGTTGCCATATCAAGATATAAAAAAGAGGCATTTCCCTCCTTTTTTATTTGTAAATGGAGCAAATTTTCTAACTTTTTGGATATCCTTGATTTTTTCATAAACATCATGTAATTTAGTATGTATATATCTTTTTTACCTCTTAATTTACACTTTGATGAGAAGTATAAATTACATCATTATTGCAAACAGCCTTTCATTACAATATAGTATAAGCCAGGAAATGATGGTATACTATAAATATAGCAGTTCTTGATAATAATACACTTAATATTGCCAGTAAAGTAGGTTATAATAAAAGTATATAGATTATGAGTCACAAATATAATACCCAGATAGAGTCTCCGAAACTTCCACGTTATGGACGTTATATAGAAAAGTTAGTTCAATATGCTGTAGCAGAGAAAGAACCAATTTTTAAAAAAAATTTGACTAATTACATTCTTAAATTAATGTACAAAATAAAAAATAATTCTATACTCAAAAGAAATATTCGTCCATTTTATGATTTAGCCATTCTGAGTAATTATACCATAGCCTGGGAAGGTGATCCTCCTGTTCAACGAATTAATGCAGAAAATTGCACTCCATATTCAGAAAAAAAAGAATCAAAAACATTATTTATGGGACATTCTAAAAAATTTCTTACCTATATTTTTAAGCTCAATAAAGAAATACAACAAGAAATAGCCTTACGTCAATTTCTTCCTTTTTTACTATCAAAAATAGGAAAAAATAGAACAACCTTAGAGTTTTGGTATTCCATAAAAAAAATAGGAAACGTATTGATTAGCAAAGAAAATTTTTCAAAAATATATATTGACAGTTTACAAAAATCTGCACCATCGACTTCTTCTCGTACACATAATTATAACTCTAACTATAATTCCAATCATAGAAGATATAAACGTAAAAAGTATTAGCTTTTTTTTCGCACATGTATAAGTTCTTTAGTCTCAAAAAACGGCTCTTTAAAGAAGGATTTCATATAATATATTTTTTTAAAACAGAAAGAAAGTTTTTCCAATTCTTGCAGAGTCGTTCCACCTTTCCAATACCAAAGTCCGCCCATAGAAGAATTAGAGTGACTTAGATTGGGAGAAATCCATTTCCAAACTTTAGAAATGGAACCTACTGCACGCCCTAATGCTATATCGTAAACAATAGAAAGTTTTTCGACTCTCGCACAGATCACCTTAACATTAGTAAGTCCAAGCTGTTCTACAACATTAGATAACGCCTTACATTTTTTTTTTTTCCCATCCACCAGATAAAAATAACTATGTGGGAAAACTATAGCCAAAGGCAGACCAGGGAAACCGCCACCTGTTCCTACATCGATAACTTTCATATATGACATATCAGTCTGTTTATACAGAGCAAGACTATGTAAAACATGTCGTTGATAAAAATGTATAAAATCGTTTCTAGAAATTAAATTAATTTTCTTATTCCATATCTCATAGATTGGATAGAGCGAAGTCAACAGCTTTTTCTGTTCATTTTGAAGTAACGGAAAATAATTAAATATATCTGCCAATTCATTTTTATAACTATCTATAGAATGACTTCCCATTGGTCTGATAATATTTTTAACATAGGCTTTTTCTCTTGCAATAACTTCCATTCCTTCTCTCTACAAACCTCATCTCTGTCTGGAAGAATAGTTGATTTTTGAAGCAACTTACATTCTTTTTTTGAAGTAGATTCTGGACGCAACGTAGTTTTAGAAAGGAAACTTTGCACAGCTTGTGAAGGCGAAGAAGCAACCGCAGACTTCTTTTTTTCCATAACATTAAGACTTCCTTTGGGAATTATTGGAGTATTAACTTCATTTTTTACCCTCAACTTACAACTGGATGTAATTGGCTTACATATAACCTTAGGGCTAGTAACCTCTACAAATTCAATACATTGTAATAAAAAAACTTCAATATACAAACTTGTATTTGGATGTTTCTTAAGATCTAAGATAGACTTTTGAAGAGCCACAACTAATTTTTGTAAAAATTTTTTTGGAAATTTTTTTCCCTGTTCTTTGTAATAATCTACTGAAGAAACCCCATCTACTAATGGATTTTGTATAATAAAATTTACTAAAATATTATGTACGAAAGTTTGAAAACCTAATAAGAATTGCTGACTATTAAAATTTTTCTCTATTACCTTCCTGTAATACTTTAGTAAAGTTGCTCCATCCTTCTCCATTATAGCAGAAGTGAGCCTTTCATAGCACGGGTCATCTAAAATATGCAAATGAGTTAATACATTTGCAACTGTAAGTTGATTATTTCCAGAGAAAGTAGTAACTAAATCAAGTAAATGTAATGCATCGCGTAATGATCCCATAGCCTGTTGTGCTATAATACGTAGTGCCTTTTCCTCATATTGAATATTTTCCTTAGATGCAATATAGATCATCCTATCTATTAAAGCTCTTGTAGGAATAGAATTAAAATAAAAAATTTGGCAACGATCTCGAACAGTTGGTAAAATTTTATATTCATCCGTAGTTATCAAAATAAAGACAACATGTTGCGGAGGTTCTTCCAATGTTTTCAATAAAGCATTAAAAGCCGAAGTAGAAAGCATATGTGCCTCATCTATAATAAAAATTTTTTTTCCATGTGCTGGAATATACATAATCTGCTCCATCAATAGGTGTATATCCTTTACAGAATTATGGGAAGCTGCATCGAGTTCATACATATTCCAAGAAGTAGAATTTTTAAACTGTAAACAAGAAGAACATAATTCTCTATCAGAATAGCTTTCTTCCAGACAAAAGATTGACTTTTTATTCTTACAGTTGATGAGTTGTGAAAAAAGACGTGCTGTAGTTGTTTTACCTGTTCCTTTACAGCCTATAAAAAGATAAACTTGGCGCAACATTCCTAATTTCAGACCATTTGCGATAGTTTGCACAATATGGGACTGCCCTACAATATCTTTAAATCTAGTAGGCCTATATTTTTCAGCCAACCTGGTAGCAGAATTTGGCATATTTGTGACAGTTAACCCTTTGGAAAGCGTTCTATTTTATCTTTAGTTTTCTCTACAAATAACATGAAAGCACCACAATGGTCACAAAAAACCCAATCTTCTGCTTCATGAACTTGTACCTGCATTATCGGTGTTACCAAAATATTACACCCTGTACATACATCATCCCTGATACTACCAGCAGCAATAAAAGGCATATTACAAGAAGATATCTTTTCATATTCCTGCAATATTGCAGGGTCTAATTTTTTTGTTAATTCATCTCGCTCCATTTGTAAAGACTCCTCCTCTTTACTTATTTTCTCATCCAATTTTTGTAATTTTTCATGTTCATCATAAAAAATCTCTTGCTGTAATTTACTATCCTGATCTCTTTTGTGTATATCTCTTTTCAAATTCGCATGCAAATTGTTAACATCTCTAATTTTTTTTATAGAAAGTTTAATCTCAAGGCGACAATAATCTAGATCTCGTTTTAGTGCCTCTTCTTCTTCTGAATTGCTGGCAGATAATAAATTATCTTCTATAACTTGCTTATCTTTTTCAAACTTAACAAGTTCCTCCCTGAGCCTTTCAAGTTCAATTTTAGTTTTTGCAATTTCCTCATTATCTCGCCTAGAATCATCTTCTATATCCATCATCTTATCTTTTGAGGACTTCATAGCAGTAAGAATAGGCTCCTTTTTAGAATGAATCTCGAAGAGTCCAATATCAATATTTTGTAGTGATAATAAAAGTTTCTTATGTTGTTTAATTAATTCAGTATTTTTCGGTAAAAAAGACATTATTACTTAGCTATATATCTGCTTCGCACTTTGTTGGCGTATTGTAGCAACAATTTTAATTTTATCAAATTTTTTAGAAAGCTCATCCTTAAAATATTTTTTAACTTCTTGCTCGCTCTCATAATGTCCAATATCAACCAATAAAATTCTATTTTCAGCAGATTGAAAAAGATGGTAACCTACATCTCCCGTAATAAAAGTATCTGCCTTACTTTTTATGGCATTAGTTAAAAGAGAACCGCCTGAACCTGGACATATAGCTATTTTTTGTACCATAGATTTTATTGTATCACTATGAAAGATAAATTTTAGCTGAAACAGGTCTTTTAATTTTTTAAAAAAATCATTTACAAAAACGGGAGAAGAAAAATGACCTAATAAGCCCATACTAGCTATATTATCAGACCTTCCCATTGTTCGTATCGGTGAAACATGGTAGATAATATCTGGATTATTCATTACAGAGGTAATCCATGCCTTCTGTTTATTTATAGAAGCTATCCAGCTTAATGCAGAGTTATATAAATAATTTTCTTTCTTTACGTCTACAACATTAAATAGATCCAAACTTTTTTCTACTATTTTTAAATCCTTAGATGACCAGGCTGTTATCTTCCAATTAGTAACTTCCAGTGGTTGTAACGGAGAAATATTATTTAAACTCAGCTTTTTAGCCATTTTATAAGCCAATCCCCTTGGAGTAAAATCTAAATTAGTATGCGCGGCATAGAGTGTAAGTTTATGTTTAATGGAAAAGTAAATCATTTTTCCCACCCTTGTATTAGGTGAAATATATGAAACGGATTTAAACAGAAGAGGATGATGTGCTATAACTAAATTACAACCTTGTTCAACAGCATCTTGTAGTACAGGTAAGGAAAATTCTAAACAGGTTAAAATGGCAGTGACCTTCATGGTTGGATCTCCCAGCTGTAACCCAGCATTATCGTAATTAGCCTGTAAATGAAGAGGAGCCCATTGCTCCAGATATGAAAAAATAGCTTGAATAATCATCTCTTAATAAAAATAAAGTAAAAAAGTCTATATCACATATTATTTCTTTAAAATTAATTATATCATTTTAGCAATATGAAAAGATATAAAACATATGTGGGGCTAGAGCTTCACATACAGCTAGACACCAAAAGTAAAATGTTTGCACCTGAAGCCTGTGTGTATGGTGGAACTCCTAATACATACACATCAACTATTACTCTAGCCCATCCAGGAACCTTACCCAGTACTCCCAATAGAAATGCTATTGAAAAAGCAATACGTCTGGGTATCGCTGTGCAAGGTAAAATTACTTCTTATAATTTTTTTGATAGAAAACACTACTACTACCCCGACCTTCCCAAAGGTTATCAAATTACACAATATCGTACACCTTTAGTCTCTGGAGGAGAAGTTACATACGAACATAAAGGAAAGAGTTTAACATTTCCTCTCATACAAATACATCTTGAAGAGGATACAGGTAAAATGAATCACGATTGGATGAATACTCATTCTCTGATTGATTACAATAGAGCAGGATGGCCACTTGCCGAGCTAGTTACAGATAAAGTAGAAATGGGAACAGGTGAAGAAATTATCTCTTTTTTACGTACACTACGCTGTTGGTTACGTTATCTAAAAGTTTCACGAGCCAACATGGAAGAAGGATCATTGCGATGTGATTGTAATATTTCTGTAACACCAGTGCAACAAAAAAAGTTTAATTCTAAAATTGAAATAAAAAACTTGAACTCTTTTCAAGAAGTTTTACATGCTTTACGTTATGAAAAGAAACGTCAAATTGAACTATTAGAAAAAAATGTAAACTGGAGTGAAGAAACACGGACTTTTTGTACTGTACAAAAGAAAACATTATGTATACGTAAGAAAGAGCAAAAATCAGACTACAGATATCTTCCTGAACAAGATTTACGTCCATTTCATGTAGACAAAAATTGGTTAAAAAATATAAAAAAAGAAATGCCATTATTACCACATATTTGGGAAAAAAAATGGATAGAAGAATATGGCTTATCTAAAAAACAAGCCAGATGGTTAGTAGAAAAAGATTATATAAATAATTTTTTTATTAATTTTTGTAAACATACAACATATAATCAACAAGCATTTAACTCCTTAAAAGGACCAATACTTTCTTTTCTGAGAAAAGAGCAAATATCTATTCAGGAATTTCCTTTACCATTTTCTATTATAGCCAAACTAATTAACTATATAGAAAAAGGACAGATTGCATTCTCTGTAGCTTATCAAGATATATTTCCTCGCTTAATAGAGGGCGAGGAGCTGGATGAAGTAATGAAAAAAGGAGGATTTTTAGAAAAAAGAGATGGAAAGGAATTAGAAGAAATAGTAATTCAGACATTGCAAAAATATAGTGTAGAAGTAGAACGCTATAAAAAAGGGGAATTAAAGCTCTGGAATTTTTTTATAGGTAAAATTATGAGTCTCAAACAGAAATTTCATCCTAAAGAAATTAAAAAAATTTTAAAAGAAAAATTAGAAAATAAATAATCAACTTTAAAGAAAAAAGAATTTATAGTTTTTAAACAAAATAGTAAATTCAAGTTTTAATTATCTTGACAAAATTGATGGAGTAATTTTAAAAAAACTCTTTCTAATAATCTGTAGCTTGGAAGCGTAAGATGACCAATATAGATAAAAGCCATATAAAGAGGATAGGTCAATCTTTGTAGAAAATTATTTTTTTGCAATCTATATATCTCTCGTAATTGTCGCCGAAGTCGATTCCGCATATATGCTTTACCTACCATTTTTTTAGGAATTTGAAAAAGAACTTGATTACAACCTATTCCAGAAGGTCTTCTATTTATAAAAGCCAATAATGGGAATACCTTATATTTTTTTCCCTTTTTAAAAAGATCTATAATTACTTTTCTTTGTACGATACGTTCTTTTTTTTTGAAAGTGTAGTTTAATTTTTTCTTACAAGAATTCATATTACTTCTCTCCTGTTAATACATAGTATTTCGTGCCGAAATAATTTCACTTAATTCCCTAGTGATTTTTTCCTGCCTTTTCTTATTATAGAAACATTGTAATTTTTTATATAAATTGTCCGCGTTATCCACTGCTTTATTCATACATATCATACGAGTTCTCTCCTCTGCCCACTCTCGAGACAAGCTGGCAAAACAGATCATTGTCCATATCCTCTTTTTTAAGAGCCATTCTTGTACAGGCAGTTGGCAAGGTTCCACCAAAACAGTTTTTTTTTTTTTTGGTAAAAGACTTTTATCATAATCCATAGGAAGGAGTTCCAATTGAATCTCATTTTTAGTCTTTGCCACAGGATAGAGAAGATAAAATTTCTTACAAGAACCAGTTTGAAAAGCATTCAAAATGAAACTCCCTATTTTTTCTTTATCTTTTTCATCGGAAAAAGAAGGCTTATACCAATGAAAAGAACAATCTTTTTGAAATATTTTTTTTCCCTTTTTTCCATGAATCCAAAAATAAATCTTCTCTTTAGGAAATTTTTTTACAAGTTTTTTGGCATACGTAAGAATATTTTCGTTAAACTTGCCACAAAGTCCACGCTCCCCTGCAAAAACAATACAAACAGTTTTAGAAAGATAGTTAGAAATAAAAATATCTTTTTGCCCTACTGTTAAAGCAGTATCTTCAAGAATCTTTCGATAATTTTTTATCTCTTTATGCAGATTTTTTGCTTTTTCCCATTTAGCCGTAGAGACCATTTTCATCGCTTGTGTTATTTTTTTTACAGACTGGACAGCCTCCATTCTTCTTTTTAAAACTCTTAATCTACCCATAGGTATACATATAAACCATTATACAAATGTTACCAATTTTTTTAATAAAATGCTAAAATATGTAGAATATTAGAGTTAAATAGAAATCACATGAACCTATTATATGCTCCATTAACTCCTATATCAAATTATCCTTACCAATAATGGACTCCTCAAAAAAGAATAAAATGCCATTGGAAAAAGATGTTTTACATTATCATAGGTTTCCCAAGCCTGGAAAAATAGAAACAGTTTCCAGTAAACCATTACAATTATTATTAGGTTATACACCAGGAGTAGCTTTTACTTGCAAGCGCATTCAAAAAAATCCAGATGAAGTCTACCTGTATTCTGGAAAAGGAAACTCAGTTGCAGTTATTAGCAATGGAACAGCTGTACTAGGATTAGGTAACATAGGTCCATTAGCAGCTAAACCTTTATTGGAAGGAAAAGCGATGTTATTGCGAGAAATGGCATCCATAAATAGTTTTGATATTGTCATTGCAGAAAACGATATCGACTCTTTAGCAAAAATAATACAAGCCATATCCCCTACATTTGGAGCTATTTTATTAGAAGACATTGCGGCTCCCAGTTGTTTTGATTTGACAGAACAGCTCGAAAAAATACTTCCTATTCCTTTTTTTCACGACGATCAGGAAGGAACAGCGATTGTTGTTGTTGCTGCTCTGCTTAATGCACTTATTAAACAAGGGAAAAAAATAGGTGATATAAACTGTATCATTCAAGGTGCAGGTGCTGCAGGAATAGCCACTGCTTCATTATTACTGGAAAAAGGTCTACCGTCCCAACAGCTTTGGATGATAGACAGTCAAGGGCTTATTCACCATAAAAGAACAAATATTCCCCCCCATAAACAACCATATGTATCTCAGACAGGAGAGACAACAGTTGCAGAAATTTTTCATAATGCTGATGTCTTTATAGGACTTTCCAAAGGGGATACTGTTTCAGCTAACTGGCTTAAATATATGGCACCTAAACCTATTGTTTTTGCATTAGCTAATCCAATACCAGAAGTAGATTGGGAAAAAGCGCATCAAGTACGCAAAGATCTTTTAATGGCGACAGGTGGATCTCATTATCCTAATCAAGTTAATAATCTATTGGTTTTTCCATTTATGATGCGGGTAGCATTAGATTTCCGTGTAAAAAGGATAACAAGAGGCATGATTCATGCTGCAGTTATCGCATTACAAAAATTGACTCCCCCCAACCATTTATTACCACCAGTTCACCAAAAAGATCTTTTTGTACAGATTCCACTCATTATCTCTTCTGCTATAAAAGAGAAGGAAGCTATTTTATTTTGGGATAAGGAAAAATATTTTATTTATTTACAACAGAAAGAGAAAAATGATACAAAAAAAAAGAGTTATATATAATTTTTTTATTTCAATATTTTTTAAAATATAGAAAGTAAAAAGTTTTTCGATAAAATCAATTATAATATATGGTATTTTTATTCTTATAAGTAGAACCAAATTATGAGGGAACATAGTTATTCCACACCTTTTATCAAGAAGCAGGAGAGGAAAATCTGCTGGTGGCTTGTAGATGTTGCGGGGAAGCCAATAGGCAGAATATCATCTACTGTAGCATTTTTATTACAAGGGAAAAATCGTGTCGATTATGTTAGTAATTTTGCATTGAATCATGTTATTGTAATCAATGTAGAGAAGGCTTTTTTTACGGGAAAAAAGGAAAAGAAAAAAAATTATATTAGTTATACAGGTTATCCTGGAGGACAACGTTCTATAAATGTAGAACAGCTGAGAATAAAAAAACCAGAGGATCCTATGCGTCGTGCCATTAAAGGGATGTTGCCTAAAAATCGTTTAGGAAGGTCAATGTTGCGCCACCTTCACATTTATAAAGGTGAAGAGCATCCGTATCAAAATCAACAGATTAAGATAGCTACCGTTTAATTTTTCAAGTATAATATATATGGTAAAAGTAGTAAAAGGAGGAAGGAAAAGAGCTATTGCAAGAGTTTCTATGAAAAAAGGCAGTGGAAAAGTTACTATCAACAATAGATTAATGGAGAATTATTTTTTTTCTTTTGTAGAGAAGGATAAAATATTTTTCCCTTTTCATATACTAGGGCAAGATCCTAAAGTTTGGGATCTTTTTGTACGTGTTAAAGGCGGGGGATTCACTGGTCAATCTGATGCCATTAAACATGCTATTTCGCATTATTTGTATAGATTGTTTAAAAGTGGATTCATAGAAATTAGTGAAGAGAATCAAAAAAAAATGAAAGAAGTTAAATTACTAACACGTGATCCAAGAAAAGTTGAAAGTAAAAAACCAGGAAAAGTTAAAGCTAGAAAGAAAAACCAATTCAGTAAACGTTAGTTTTTTGGAAGTAAATATATCATGCTTGTAATTGAAGATTTATTAACTGTAGGTGCTCACATTGGAAATTTATCTCGTCATAGACATCCACGCTTCATTGATTATTTGTTAGGTTGTTTTCAGAATAGAGATGTTATAGATGTGCGACATACTGTAAAAAGTTTACCTAAAGCCAAAGATGTTATCGTAGATGTTATTTCTAAAGGGAATACAGTATTATTTGTTGGCACAAAGCAACATGTGCGTAAACCATTGAAAGCAATTGCAGATAAGTATCACATAGCTGCACTTTGTAATCGATATATAGGAGGGATTCTAACTAATTTTCCTGTCATAGAAAAATCTATTAAATATTATTTGCTTTTGGAGAAAGCAGTCAAGTTTGGGAGTCCAGGGACTACAAAATGGGAGAGATTGCAACAGGAAAAAGAACGTAAAAAGCGAGCCTGGTGGTATAAAGATTTAAATGGCATGACGAGTGTTCCTTCTGTAGTAGTTATTTTTGATCCAGTTCATGAAGCTGTTGCATTACAAGAAACATTGAAAGCAAAAATACCTGTCATTGTTATTGGGAGTAGTAATAGTGATCCTGAGAAAGCTGATTACTATATTCCGATTAATATATCTAGTAATTCTTCTGTGAATTGTATTATGAGCGAAATAGAGGAAGCAATTGTAGATGGGAAAAAACAGCAGAATGAACTCAAAAAGGGGAAAGAAGCCTCCAGTATGCATCGATAATATTTTGTGCAGATATTAAAATTGTATATTTATTTCTAATTTTTTTTATAGTATATGCGTCTTTCTTCTTTTCGTTTCCCTTTTTCCTGTCCTGTTGCTAAATATCCTTCTCACTATCGAGGATTGGGAAAGTTGATGATTGTAAACAGAAAAACCAAACGTATTTATCATCGAAAAATAGAAGATTTAACAAATTTTTTCAAGAAAGGTGATGTTTGTGTCCTAAATGATAGTCATCTTTTACATGCTCATCTAAAAGGGCATAAGAGAGGAGCAGATACACCAATAGATATTTTTTTATTGCGTGAACTTTTTCCAGAATCATTAACTTGGGACTCTACCACATATCCTGCACGGAAGATTCGCTACGATAATATGGTATTTTTAGGACCCAAGAAAGAACTCATAGGTTATATTGAACGAAATACTGAATCAAAAGGGCGTATTATTAGATTTAAAAAAGATTTTTCCCTAGAAGAGTTTCATTCGATTCTAGTTAAAATAGGCAAACCTATTATTCCAAAAGCATTGGGAAGGAAAGTAGAATCCATAGATAAAGAACGACTACAATCAGTTTTTTCTTGTCCTCGGAAAAGAGGATCTATATCGCCTACTGCAGGAGGTTTGCATATATCTCGTTACACTTTGAAAAAATTGGAATATCAGGGAGTAGATTTACCTAAAATAACATTACACACCAGTCTCAATTATTTTTCCAATGTTAGTGCAGAAGATATTGCAAAATATACACCATGTAGTGAATATTCCTTTATCTCAGAAGATACTGCTGATAGGGTAAATAGAGCTAAGAAAGCAAATAAAAGAGTTTGTGCTATTGGTCTTCCTGTTTTGAGGGCTTTGGAAGGATCGAAGACAGCTTCATATTTATTGAAAGCTACAGGGAATGGGATTCCATGGAGTGATTTTTTCTTTTATCCTCCACATGATTTTTTTATAGCTAATGCTCTTTTAACAAGTTTTTTTCCTCCAGAAGGATCATCCGTTTCGTTAGTCATGCAGTATGCTTTTGCAGGTTGTTATGATTTAATGAGAAATGTATATAAAAAGGCAGAAGAAGAAGGAAGATATGAGTCTCATATTTATGGAAGCGCGTTACTCATCATTTAATTTTTTATCTTCAACCCTTTTTTTTTCAACCTGCTTTTTTGCATCTCATAAGATATCTTCTTTCTCTTTTCGAAGTAAAATCTCTGCAGTAGAGAAAAAAAAAATTATTCGCTCCTTTAAAATAAAGGCAAATAAAAGATTAACGCCCTCTGTTTTTATACATTGGCGTAAAATGGTAACCTTTTGGTATGAAAAGAAGAAAAAGAAAATTTCTCTTTTTTATACATCTGTTGACCCAAATGATATTAATCTTGTTATTACAGTAGAAAAAATTAGAAATTTAGCTAGAAAAAAATCCACACCTTCTCAAGCTTTATACTTATTGATAGAAGGTTGTAGCCATAAAGAAAAGAGAGAACTATATACATATCTATTAGAACAACCATGGAAAAATGTTCTATTAAGTCCTTACACTATATATAGATATATTTTTATTGATTTTTTGGGAGGAGATATTCATTTTTTTATTTTTTTGAAACTTCTTTATCGTCTTTTTTTTCCACCTGCTGGCATGAATCATGAAGTAAGGTTTTTTATCAAAGAGCGAATAAAAAAATGGTTTTTCAGCAAAGATTTTTTAGATATCAAAATTACAACAGATTGTATAAAAAATAGCTGGGTATGTTTTATAAAAAAAGGAAAAAAATATAATTATAAATATAAATATCAAAAAAATAATAATAAAGATTTGAAGACAACCGATCTATATTGGAAAAAAGTAACACATTTTGCTGGTTTGAAAAAAAACAAAATAAATATTGTAGAGAGCAAAAAAATTGTTATGAGTAAAACATTGCATTCTATCTCACTAGATTATCCATTATCTGTGAAGTGCAAAAAATTTTTAATAAAATCTATTCCCAAGCCAATAGACGATGAAAAGTTACAGCAAATTGTCGCAATATGGTTGCAAAATGATTTTTTTCAACAAAATGGATCCATTCAAATAAGAAAAGGTACATTGTATGGATTGAAAATGAATAAAAATATTTATGCTAGAGGAGGAATAGAAGCAGAGGAAAATGATTTTTGTAATATACTGCTTCAAGTAGGTTATAAGAATGGATACTCCATATTACATCTTCTAAAAGCTAAAAGAGAAATCTCATTTGCATCTTGGTTGTCAACTTTAACCATCTACAATAAAAAACAGATTTTTTCTTTATGCTATAAAAATCCTATCTTTTTTCTACCACTACTGGAAAAACCTTTTTTTTTACAAACAAAAGCAAGTTGGAATTTTCAAAAAAGAAATTGTATCCCCATTTTAGAATTGCAAATAGGAAATAGTAATCCCAATACTAAACATCACCATATTAGTTTTATTTCGTATTGTAGCAATAATTTATCTTCTCATCGTATTTCTTACGGTATTATTTATCATTATAATCGTACCCTCCTGTTCTCTCTCATACAGGAAGGATTTTCCTCCTCCGTAAAAATAAGTGGAAATAATATAAATCATAATAATCAAAAATTTTTCATCCCTTCTATACAGTATGGAATTTCTTACCATAAAAAAATCGGTAAAAATTGGCTATTAACAGGAAAATTACGCACGAGATTTTTATACACATCTCAAAAAGATGTTGTTCAAAATCTTAAAACAAGAGGTTGGATATTCAAACAAGAAAAAATAGAAGAAAAAAATGCTATTTTATTAACGTTTCCTTTATGCATTAGAGGAATTCATACAGAGCAAGACCTTTATAAAAATGATTTATTAAAACCACCATACCTACTTATGGCTGATGGGAGAATACTACTGTCTTATTTACTTGTTCAATGGAAAAATCAGACTTTGCACGGATCTTTTTTCATAGATGGAGCAAGCTATATCCCCAATAAGATTGCTCTTTCTTATGGTATTCAGTTGACATATTATTTACCAGTTATAGAACTTCCCTTGAGTATAGGATACGCTACCCCTTTAATAAGAAAAAAAAAACCTCTCTTCTTCCTTAAATTAGACATTACCTCTCTCCTATTTAACGAATAATAGATAAATTAATGAATACAGAGCTGTATAATTGGTGAAAAAATATATTTAACCAACGAAACAATAGTTAAAATTAAAAATAGACCTACAGAAAATAAAATAACTATTACAATATCGCCCAACAAACCTTGATCATAACTATGAAGAACCTCAGATAGCGTTTTAGATATTGTTTCCGCAATTTTACTCACTTCCTTAATAACATGGGAAGAGTCTTCTGAAGCTACATCTACTATCTTCCATATTTTTTGATTCTCTACCTTTTCTTCTAAGCAGGAAGTTAGCCTAATTATGAAGAAAGAAGATGAAGCAAAGAAAAATATGACAGACAAAAATAAACATGTTTTTAAAATAGTTAAAGGATTGACCATATAAAAAAATAATAAAAAAACTGAATCATCTACGAACTGCTTAAGAATATAACACAATTTAAATGGATTTTTTTTTCTATCAAAAAATTAAAAAAGAAATAATATCTTTATGGTGTAATATAAATGACATGCTCTTTTCTATTTCTTCTTCACATTTCTTCTATTTATGGCTGGAAAAAATAAAAAATAGTTTATCAAGATCATTAGAAGTTCCCCCCGAACGTATCGGAAAAGTTGTGGCAACACTTATGCTTAAATTTTGCTTCTCTTATGTTTTTTCTACACTGCAAACACTAAAAGAACCATTGTCTGTCTTTGTACAATCGGAATATGCACAAGGGAAAATCGCGATTATAGCTATTTTAAAAGGATTTGGAGTTTTAATTTTTTCTTTTATATTCATATTAATTTATAACAGACTGATACAGATTTTTTCTGCTCCTAAAGTATTTTATGGATGTATTATTTTTTTTCTTTGTTGGTTTTTAGTTTACGTATTTGTTCTTTTTCCGAATAATCAACGGGTGGTGCTTTCTAATTTTGAAAAGTATTGGATGGCAAGATATCCACAGAATGAACATTTTATCTTATCTATTTCGCAATGGCATCATAGTCTTTTCTTTATTTTAGCAGAACTCTGGGGTCAGATTATTCTGGTAGGATTTTTTTGGCAAATTGCTAATGAAGTTTTTTCTACTAATGAAGCAAAAAAACTCTTTCCTCTTTTTATTGCTTCTGGTTGCATGGGAGGAATTTTAGGAGGTTGTTTTTCTCTCTATGAAGGTTATCAATATCATAATAATTATAAAATGGTAGTTAAACATACAATTTTATCCATAGTCTTAGTAATATTCCTAATATTGGTAATCTATACCTATTTTTTTTATCAATATATGAAGGAGAGAGAGCCAAAAAAACTCAAAAAAAAAAGTTCTTTTTACCAAAGTTTTTTAGAAATAAAAAATGACAAATATCTAGTAGCTATTGCAATAACAGTAGTTTGTTGTGGTATTTCATTGGGAATCGTTGACCTTACCTGGAAAGGTTATGTAAAATTATTTTTTAAACACAATCAATCTTCTTATCATATTTTTCAATCAGCTGTTTTAATTACACAGCTTTTTTTTTCTATATTATTTTGTTTACGACAGTGGCATATATCCTACAATTGGTTACGAACAGTAACATTTGGAACGTATACTATTGTAATAAGTGGATTTCTCTTCTTTCTCTTATCTGTTTTTAAATTGAGTTGGGAGAAGTGGCTTCCTAATAATATTAGTTCTATTTTAATTATTGTTGTATTTGGGACGCTGTATCATATTGCAGCTAAGACGAGTAAATATGCTTTTTTTGATAGTGGTAAAGAGTTACTTTTTGCAGGCATTACAGATATTCACAAGAAAAGAAAAGCAAAGATGTCTATAGATTCTTTCCCTTCACGTCTTGGAAAATCTGGATCATCTTGGCTACACAGTCTTTTGTTAAAAATGGTAGCTACTTCTGAAGTTGTAAAAATAACACCTTACTTGATACCTTTTCTTTTAGGAACAGGTATTATTTGGCAGATGACCAATAAATATTTGGGAAAAGAGATTGAAAAAAGGATAGGAAAAGAACCTCCGAAAGAAAATTGTTCAAAATTATAACAAAGTTTATATTAAATTAGTCATATTATGGGAGATATTTATAATCCAAAAAAGATAAAAAAAATAACCGATAAAGTTGGTAATGTTTTTTTAAGTGCATTAGTTATTGGAAAAGCATCTTTTCTCCTATTAAAAAGAAGAAAAGAATCTATTGAGGATGAAATGGAAAAAGTACTCAGTGAAAACGTAGATCCTTTACTTTTTTTTCTCAAAGGAAAAAACGAAAAAGAAAGGATAAGTAAAAAACATGAAAGTGATCCATATATTGTTTTTTTATCTATTGATTTTCTTCAAAGAGGAACATCTTATTTTTATTTTAAAAATCGTTATACAAATAAACCAGCTAACGTTGAAATCTCTCTCTCCCCATTATAGAAAGGAAAAAAGATGTCTATATAGTTATATTTTTTCTTTTTTTTAGACGATTATATTTATTCATCGTCTTTACTAGGCCTTGATTGCAAAAGTGAAGTATAATTTCTGTGGCTTTTTTTTTAATAATAGGCATAAGTTCCATTTCATTCTCAGAGAATCGAGAAAGTACATAGTTTTTCTTAAGTAGAGTTGTAGATGGAAAAGAAATTCCCATACGTAACTTAGCATAACAGTCAGTCTGTAAATAATTGGTAATATTTTTAAGTCCATTATGTCCTCCATCTCCACTTTTATGGCTTAATTTGTAGGACGAAAAAGGTAAGTTCATATCATCTACAATAATCAAGATATTCCTTATATTTATTTTTAAACTGTGCATCCAATGGTGTAGTGATTTTCCGCTCATATTTATAAAAGTAGTTGGCTTTAATAAAAAAATTTTTTTACCCTTACAACGGAAATTGCATATTAATCCCAAAAATTGAGAAAAAAAAGAAAGCTCATGGTCTTCGGCAATTTGATCTAAAATGGTAAAACCGATATTATGGCGTGTGTTATCATATTGAACTCCTGCGTTTCCTAAGCCAACTAAAAGTAAATCTGTCATAACATAATAATACAGAAAATATTGGAGCAATATTTTTTATTATTTATTTTATAAAGCCATGACTTTTGAAACTATCATTATAATGTTTGAACGTTTCGTTGCAGGCGTTCCGCTTGTAGACTCTTTTTTATTATTCTCTATTTTTTTTTCCTACTATTTGGGGTGGCTTCAAATTTTTTATTTTTTTCAAAGTTTTTCTCTATTTGGGAAAAAAGAAAGCAAAAGTGGAATTAGCTCTTTTCAAATATTAGCTACCTCTTTAGCAAGGGAGTATTGGAGTAGGAACTATAGGTGGGGTTGCCATAGTTGTTTGTGAGGGTGGAATTGTTGCACTTTTTTGGATGTGGATTACCGCTTTTTTAGGTATGGGATTGCGTATAGGAGAAGTTATATTGGGGCATAAATATCGTCAAACGGATCTATCGGGCAGAAATTATGGAGACCCATGTATGGTTTTGGAGAGAGCTCTTTCTCAGCCTTTTTTAGCATATCTTTACGCTATATCTATGTTATTGGTATCTCTTTGTGCTACGAATATGACACAAGCGAATATTTTGGCTTCTTCTCTTTAGTTTTGTTGGGATATCCCTTATTATATTGTTGGACTTTCAGTAGGATTCGTAATATTAATTGTGTTGTTGAGCGGTATAGAAAGAATCGTACAGTGGGCAGAAAAAATATTGCCTATATTGACCTTATCATATCTTTGTTTGCTTATACAACATATCTGGTTATATCGGGTTTCTCTCCCTCAACTTTTTGTATCTTTTATAGAACAAATATCATTTTTCAGTCCTCAAAATTTTTTGAATAGAAAGTGGATATATTCTATTTATATAAGTATTATATTTACGGTTGTTATATTTTAGCAATGTAGGAACAGGTTCAGCAGCTATTACACATGCTGTTTTTGAAAAAAAAAATTCTCTTACTTCAGCACTTATTTCTATGATAGAGCCATTTATTTCAACCTGTATTATTGCAACATTAACAGGTATTGCATTTCTTATATCCCCTTTATAGAAGAAGGAAGATCGACAAATATTTTCTACAAATGAAATCGTTTTGTATGATGAAACTTCCCCTATAGAAGGTAGGATAAACTGTGTAAAAAGGAAACTAAAGTATAAAAAAATAGATGTAAAAAATTTAATATTTACCTCTCAAAAAACTTCTCATTTATGGGACGGATTGCTTACTCTAAAAAATGGAAAAATAATGGGAGAAAAAGATATTGTAGCTACAGCAACAGTGATTTTACCAGCAGAACAATTGGCAGTAAAGATTTTTACCCAGAACAATCACTACGGATATAAAGCTTTCTTACTGATGCTTTGTATGTTGCTTTTTGCATTTACAACGGCTGTTTCTTGGAGCTATTACGTAGAAGTATCTATAGAATATTTAGTAGGAAAAAGTTATACGACCCATTATCGTATCTTGTACGCTATTTTATTTTTTTTGGGAACGATAATAAAATCCAGAATATTATGAGCCATTACCATTATTAGAGGAACTTTTATTTTTCCCTAACCTATTTTCTATATGGAAAATGCGAGAAATAATTAAAGAAGAATTTGAAAAATCTTAGTCTATAACTCAAATAAAATACTATTGTTATATCGATCCTTTCATATAGAGATAATAATTTTAAAATAATTAAATAAGTTCTATTATGATACCATTTATATAAAATATATCCCTATTATTTTCATATAAATTCCTTATATTATACTGCCTGTTATTACATTATACAGATAAAGCAGGAAAGTTTTTATATAGTTAAATTAGAATCATTTATATGTTCGAAGATGATGCCAACAAAGAAAAAAAACATTTTATCATAATAGAGCCTGAAAAAGAGCAAGAGAATAAATTGCAATTAATAGACAACAATAATAAAGATAATGAAAGTGATAAAGTAATTCTTCCTCTTTTAATTTTACAAGGAATAACTATATTGCCAGGAACCATTATACCTATTAATATAGACAGTCAGAAAGATAAAAAAATGATGCAGGATTACTGCAATAGAAATCAAAAAGTAGTTTTCAACGCATACAAAAGTAAAAAAAAAGAATTTGTAAAAGAAAAGCTCTTCCCCTTCGGGACATACGGAAAGATTTTAAAAATCATTGATATCAATTTGTATGAAAATAAAGTAATTGCTATTTTGCAAGGAATCGGTCGGATGATGCTTTTGGATATACTTCCTTCAAAATCTGGTACACTTCACGCCAAAGTACAATTACTGGGAGAAGGAAGCATACAAGATCTGAAAAAGATGGAAGCATTAGCTTCTTTACTGTTAACAACAGCTTTAAAAATATTTAAATTACTCCCTGACTCTTCTAATGAGATTATTCATAACTTAAAAAGGATTAAAAATCCAAATTTTTTGATTTATTGTATTGCTTCAAATCTTATTGATTTCAAAAAAAAACAACATATACTTTCTCTTTCTTTTCCTTTCTTAAGAGGGAAGAAACTATTAAGTTACCTACAAGAATCCCTTTCCTTTTTAGAAGAAAGGAGAAAACTAGAAAAAAGTTTTCATAAAAAAATAGATCAAGAAAGTAAGAAAGTTCGTATCCGACAACAAATAGATTTTTTACAGAGTCAATTAGGAGACGATTGTAGTGAGAGCGAAGAATTATTAAAAAGAGCTAAAAAGAAAAAATGGAAAAAAGAAAAAATTCAGCATTTTAAAAAGGAAGTAAAAAAGATACAGAGGATGCATGGAAATTCTGCAGATTATGCCATGCAGATTAATTATTTAGAATATATATTGAACTTACCATGGAATACCTTTAGTCAAAATAAGAATAAATATGATTTGAAAAAAGTGAGGGAAGAGCTGGACAAGACTCTTTTTGGAATGGAAGAGAGTAAAGATACATTAATGGATAGCGTCTGTTTGCAACAAAGAAAACTTCAGGGACGTATTCTTTGCTTAGTAGGTCCGCCAGGTGTTGGTAAGACCACTATACCCCATTGCTTAGCCAATGCAATAGGAAAAAAATGTGGAAAAATAGCCTTAGCTGGGATGACAAGCAAAGAGGATTTTTATGGACATCGCCGTACCTATGTAGGAGCAATGCCAGGTATTTTCATCAAAGAAATATCCAGATTAGGAGTCATAGATCCTATAATAATTTTGGATGAGATAGATAAACTAGATTCCAGACATGGAATGATATCTTCTGTTCTACTGGAGTTTTTAGATACAGAATACAACAAATCTATTCGGGATCATTATGTAGAGATTCCCTTTGATTTTTCATATGTTTTTTTTATAGCCACAGCTAATGATAGAAACAAGATCCCTTATGTCCTTCGAGATAGAATGGAAATATTAGAACTAGAAGGATACAGCTTAGAAGAGAAAAATAAAATCGCTCGCCACTTTATCTTAGAAAAAAAGAGGAAGAAATATAAACTAACAGAAGAAGATATCAGCATAGAAGAAGAAGGTCTAAGTTACCTAATTGATAATTATACCAGAGAATCAGGCGTCCGAGAATTAAGTCGTAATATTGATAAACTCTGTAGAAAAATCATTCGCCATAAACTGGAAAATGATACCACTATAAACCATCTTACTATAGATAATATCAAAACCCTATTAGGATATCCTACTATTGATCCTGAAATATATAAACCGATTAAATTACCAGGCATTTCTGTTGGTCTATTTTGGAGTAGAATAGGAGGAGGAATTCTTTTTATTGAAAGTTCTTTAGCTCTTGGAAAAGGAAAAATAACCATTTCGGGACAAATAGGAAAAGTAATGGAGGAATCATTAAAGGCTGCGCATTTTTACATACGTGCTAATGCGGAGACTTTTAATATTGATATTGATATTTTCCAGAAATATGATTTACATTTACACATTCCTGATGGAGCTACCCCTAAAGATGGTCCTTCTGCAGGAATTTCTATTTTAGTATCAATGGTTTCAGCATATACGAAAAAGGTAGTAAAACCTTATATTGCCATGAGTGGAGAAATTACATTACAAGGCATTATTTCCCCAGTGGGAGGTATTAAAGAGAAGATTTTATCAGCAAAAAGGGCAAGTATTAAACAGGTATATCTGAGTTCAAAAAATAAAAAAGATGTAGATAAAATTCCAGATGAATACATTAAAGATATTAAAATCTGTTATTGTGATTACGTTACAGACCTCCTACCCAAAGTGATAGACCTTAGCTAGTCTATTTTAAAATTCTATCTAGTTTATTTCAATACAGGTCATATAATAACGATGTAAAAATATTATTATACCTTGAAAAAAAATCCCCCTTATTTTTATTTATTTTAAACCTATTATTAGCCTTCTGCCTCACAAAAGAATTCGGAAAATAGTATAAACAATCGGAAAAAAATCAGATTGAGAAATCTTAAAAAAAATAATCTGAAAGAAAAGATGGATAATGACAATAAAAAAAATATCAATAGAAAAACCAAACACCAATAGAAAAACCAACACCCAATAATATAATATTAGTTCAAATAAATTATGATTGTTTCATATTCAGAAGCAAGAGAAAAAAATAAAATAGTATTTATACAAAATATTGTACCTTTACCTATTCCAAATAAACTAAACAACACAATCACAATAGTATGACAATGGAACAAAGCAAGAAAAAAGATAGTTATACAGCCTGGTTGATAGTTATATCTGCTGCCTTATTTTTTTTTATTGATTTTGTTCAATTGGGAATGCCTAATACGCTGAGATTTCATTTTTTAGAAATTTTTCCTGGTATTAATATTGATAATATTGGTCTTGCTTTTTCGTTGGGTAATTTTCTTTTTGTTTTTCCTGCTGGTATTCTCCTTGATCGTTATCCTATTCGTCGTACTATGTTGCTTTCGCTGTCAACATCTGTTATATCTGCTTATGGAGTTGCCTTGAGTAAGAATTTTTCATCGATTCTGTTTTTTCGATTTTTTTCAGGTGCTACTCATGCATTCTGTTTTCTTTGCTGTACTGCTCTGGTAAGCCATTGGTTTTCTCCCAATAAAAGAGGCTTCCCCATGGGTATAGTAATTGCTATTGGATTGAGTGGATTATTGTTTGCCCAAAGACCATTAGCATTATTGGCAGAACTATTCAGTTGGAAAAATGCATTGATAATCAACGCCACATTAGGACTTATCGTATTGATAATAGCCTTTTGTGTAGTAGAAGATTATCCCATAAACAGCAATTTAAAACAGATAAAACAGGAACCAGCACTCTCCTTTCACAGATTAGAAGAAGCATTAGCAAACGAGTACACATGGAAATATGCTGTTTTCATTGCTCTATTAAATAGTCCTTTATCAATATATTTTTTATATCTTAACCATTTCTTAATGACAGCACATTGCCTATCTCAGTATCATGCACAGTTAGTTTCCACAAGTTTTTTTTTAGGCAATTTATTAGGAGGACCAATTATAAGCATTATTGCAGATAACTGGTATAGTCGAAAACAAATAATGATTAAAGGATCCATAGGAGCTTTAATTCTTTTTATCTGGCCTATAATATCATCATCTATAATTTCTTTTGGGACACTATTTTTACTCTTTTTTTTGTTAGGCATACTTATCAGCGTTCAGGTAGTTGGATATCCTGCTATTATAGAAGCGAATAGTCCTTCAATTGCTTCCAGTGCTATGAGTCTTACCTCTTTTGTAGTAATGGGGAGTCTTCCTCTATTTCAAAAAATAACAAACATATTACTCAATTCCTTCGAGAAACAATTGAAAAACAATCCATCCATATACCTAATTATATTAGCACCTATTATTGTAGCACTTATATCTGCTATACTACTTGCATTTTATATAGATGAAAAAATTTATCCCACAAAAATAGAGGAATAATATATGGTAACTATATACTACTTTGCACAAAATTTTTGTATAAATCAAAATAGTAGAAATGAATAATATTATAGATATGATAAAAAAAATTCATAAAAATGGTTCTTCTAAAGCATCCTTAGAAAAAATAAGATGGAATATATAGCACTGTTGTCCTAAATGTAAACATGATAAAAAAACATATACTATCCCTCCATTTAGTTATAAAAAGTGTCAGTCTTATTAAAGATTTTTATGAAAGTAATATTCCTTTAGCATTATCTACAAGTTTAAATAAAGTGACAGCTAAATTGTGTAAACAGAATAAATAGAAAGCCATTTAATAAAATCTTATAACATTCTCCTCTAATGATTCAGTAGGAGGAAGTTTTTATCAAGTTGAATTTTTTTACACTACATGTGATATTAATATAATTAATACCGTTATCTCCTTTAAATACCTACATAGCCATGTTTTTGAATACGGTAATAGAATATGAAAAATCCCTTAATATAAATGCTTCTTTCTAGAATACTATCAAGATTATCATCAGATTAAAAACAAATATTATTTTGTCCAAAGTAATATATAATCACCTAATATATTTATAACTTATAATTAAATCCAGAATGGCCAAACTTTTTTTTTACTATGCATCGATGAACGCTGGAAAAAGTACTAAACTTTTACAAGTTAATTACAACTATCGAGAAATGGGAAAAGAAACTTTAATTTTTGTTCCAGCTATTGGGAAGAAGGGAAAAAAAGGGATTATACATTCTCGAATAGATCTTCAAGTTAATGGTATTGCTATAGATTCTTTTTTTAATATTTTTGACCATGTCAAGCGATATTTGCAAAAAACTCGAAAAAAATTAGGATGTATATTTTTAGATGAATCACAATTTTTGACAAAAAATCAAGTTAAACAATTAACAGATATTGTAGATTTTCTTGGAATTTCTGTATTGGCATATGGATTGCGAACCGATTTTAAAGGGGAAGTTTTTGAGGGAAGTCTCTACCTATTAGCTTGGGCAGAAGAATTATGCGAGATAAAAAGTATTTGTCATTGCGGGAAAAAAGCTACAATGACAATGCGATGCGATCATGAAGGAAATAAAATTAAAGAGGGCCCTCAAATTAATATTGAAAAAACGATTTATGTTGCCGTTTGTAGAGAACACCATAAGATCGGTAAAAGCGGTAAAGTTGAAGTAATTAAAAATATTTAAATAATAAATTAAGAAGAATTGAAAAAATATTTTTTACGGTAAAATTAAAAAAAAACAGTTTAAATAAAATTAAATAGAGTCTTTTTCACATTACTACATTTAAATATTACTCGTCATTTCGTTAGACATAGTAGATGGAGTTATAGTACTAATTTTTCCCTTCAATTAAAAAATTTAGCTTGGATTTTTTTGTTTTTGATGTATTATTCAATGGTACTTAAACGTAATAGAATAGAAACACAACTACTATATATTTGATAAGTACTTTCATTTTTCTACTCAAATAAATTATCATTCTATCAGCTGATGAAAACAAAAATATAGGATAGAAAATTTTATATGTTAAGGTTTTTTATGGTGAAAGATGGATATAGTTTTTTTGTATGTATAATAAAGTTTATGCATGCTTTATTTATTATATAATATCTGTCCTTTTTATTATCCCTTTTGTAGCATTTATAAAAAGAACGGTAATATAACAACTAAAATAGTCAAAAATATTGCTTTTTAGTACTATTAAAGAATAAAAAACGAGGAATATTATATTTCCCGATATTCTATTTATTACTTAATAAAATTTCAAATGATAGGATAAAAAAAGTCAAAAAATTCCATATATCGGCAATACGTATATATATTGCGTTCGGTTGTATTTTATATATCGGATAGATATGTTATATTTAAAAGCTTTGTTTATTTAAATTATTTTTTGTTTTTTTTTGATGCTACGCTTCTTTTTTTTCTTTTTTTTACATTTTACTTTGCTTTTTTCACCATTTAAGGTTTCAGGTAGAAGTGAATATTATGTGGTACATTACAAAATAAATGGAAAAAGAGTTGCAGCTTTTAAGGAAAAAACGTCTATATTTTTTGAAAAAAAAAGTAAAAAAAAAGTTGTATTTCTTCCTTGCAGAGATTATAATAGTAGTTGTTCTACAAAAGAAAACGATGGAAGTAAAAAAAATAGTGTCTATCTTATTTCAAAAGATGAGATTTGCATTGACGGATTGAATTTTTTTTATGTAAGCAATGAAAATATACCTGCAGATAGTATTATTGTAATCGATGGTATAAATATTGTAGAAAACAATCAAATGAAGTTTTTTTTTGTCGAACTTGAAAAAAATAAAATAGAAGAAGCCAAAACATTAGAAGAAAGTAATAAAGAAACAGAGGAAGAAATTGATTCTTTTATCTCTCGTCTTAAGACACAAGCGGAAAAATTTGAAAAAAAAAAAGAAGAGTTTTTTCCATTAGATTTGTTTGAAAAGATATTAAAAGGTGATTTTTTTGCAGATATAAAAATATATAGAGGGCTTACTTCATTTTGTAGAGGGCTGGAAATGTTACAAGAACAATTAGATAGTAGAAAAAATACAGATATTAATATTCTCTACGATAATAAAAGTTATAACCTTTTAGATGAGATACTTAATAATATACCTAATAATATACCTAATAATGTACCTAAGAAGATACCTAAGAAGATGCCTAATAAGATGCCTAATGGCAGTTTAAAACAAATAACAGGTCACTTAGATTTATGGAAAGAAGCTGTTTGTGATGTTATTGGAAGTCATTATATTGAACAAGGAAGAGAAGAAAAAAAAAAAGAAGTATTAAAACTTATCGGTGATATTTATAGAAATGAGATCTGTAGAGGTGTAGAGCAAAAAGAAAATAAGGATTCGGATTTAGATGAAAATGAAATCAAAGATGAAATCAAAGATGAAATCAAAGATGAAATCAATAATGATTTTTCAAATAAATTTTCAAAGGAAAATCCAAATACTATTGATATTTCTAAAAAATATAAAAAAGATGGATTAACGGAACATTCTCTCAAAGACTATCTCCAAATTAAGGGGTGTTTTCAACTTCTAAATATGACAAATGAAGAGATAAAAGAAAAAGAAAAAGAAGAGACAGTGAAGATAAGTGAAGAGATAAGTAAATTATTCTACAAAGAGTGGGGTGAGGTTTATAAGAAAAAAATTTATAATAGCGGAGGTTATAAAGTAGTGGAAGAAGAAGAAGCAAATAGTGCGGAAATATGCTTTCCTTCATTTGAAGAATTTTCAGAATTTTATAATGAAGTGCAAAAAAAAAGAGGAGAAATAATAAAATATATAGGAACTGGGGTTCATTCAATGCTTATGTTTTTATTGACGCAAGAGAAAAAAGATAGAGATTTTTTATCTAATTATTTGTCTCTGTTGGACTATAATAATTATGATATGGATAAAGAATTATTACATACATTAAGTGAGCTTAAGGATCTTTATCATAATGAATTATCAGGAGATAAGAGATTGTCAGGAGAGGCTAGAGGTACAGATAGAATGTCTGATAAACTTCCAGAACATTCAGATAATAGTTTAGTAATGATAAAAAAAATTGTTAATATCTGTAATTCCTACGAGTGTATATTTTCAACAACTATAAAGGTAGAAAATGAAAATAAAAAAATCGTAGATTTTATTGATGAAAATGAAGGGAAAGAAGCGGAAAAAGTGAAAGAATATAAAAGATATTTATCTTTTTTAATAGGACCTTGGAGGTGTTATTTGAATGAAATTCTCAAGGATTATAATAATATTTTAAGTCTTAAAAATGAATATAAAAAATATCTTATATCAAAATCTATTTTAAAGAAGAAGAGTGACAATGTGATAGAAACTTTAAAAATTAAAAAAGAAGAAGAGCTAGAAGAAATTATTAAAAAAATTGAGACTATAAACAAAGAAGTGATAGATGATGGTGATAAATATGTTAGATTAAAACCGTTAATATGGGATTTATATAATCTCATTGATGGAGAAGTGAATTTTTTTTTTAATTTTAAGAATATGTCTAGTAGAGCAGTTTGTGGCTTATCAACTGCTATTTCACATGTAGAGAATATTATTAAGCATGGAACATCTGATCCTAGGACAGGAACTATAAAAGATTATGATATAAACAATGATACTATTGTAAATAGAGAGAAAATTATAAAATTAGCTGGAATTGTAGAAAATTTTACTAAATTCAATAAAGAGATTGAATTAGCTGTAGAAGAAATAAATAATGAAAAAAGTGGTGTAAAAATTACGAGAAATAATGATGTATATCGTCTTCTATGTTCAAAAAATAAAAAAAAAGAATTTAGTATTGCAAAAAACAATTTAAGGGTTTTATCACCATATGCGAATTCTTTTGATGATATTGGTCGTTTAATTTTAATAAAAGGAGAAACTTTGGAAAGAGATATGGGTGATTTTGATTCATGTGGTTTTGTCATGAAGACTTTTGCAGGTGTAGAAGGAATAAATATTAGTAACAATAATACTACAGAAAGAAAGACATCCTTATTAAGTTCAGATTTTATTTCATTAAAAAATATTTTAATTGTGATTATTTTTTGTTCTGTTATATTTATATTAATGGATGATGATGATTCTACAGAGGTACACGTTAGAATTCCTACAGGGAATAAAAGAAGGTTAAAAAAAAATTTAGAAAAGAGAGGCAGAATATCTACAAAATCACAAAAAAAATCATTGGTAGCTTCTTCTAAAAAAAAAAAAAAAAAAAAAAAAAAAAAAAAAAAAAAAAAAAAAAAAAAAAAAAAAAAAAAAAAAAAAAAGAAAAAAAAAAAAAAAAAAAAAATAAAAAATAA
>PJEL010000420.1_pt1 | contig 49642 bp, 35 predicted proteins | sample 1853271 | NCBI WGS metagenome assembly PJEL01 (sample SAMN08108733, study PRJNA415343) | Invertebrate metagenome, whole genome shotgun sequencing project. | host: Globobulimina | place: Sweden: Gullmar Fjord | collected 2015-08
CGATGGCCGCTCCATGCATATGGCCCGCAAGCGGTTCCTGTCGCTGTGGCCGCTCAAGTACCAGGAGCAGACCTGGACCGTCATCCGCCTGCCCCTCGCCGCGAAGTCAGTCGCTATGAAAGACCCCGGCGACACCGGCATCTCCGAAGCAGATCTCGCGCAGCATGTGCGCGCGCTCAAAGAAGACCTGCCGGACGGGTTCACGCTGTTCGTGCAGAGCCCGTTTGTCGTGATGGGCAACGAGTCGCCCGAGCGGGTCGAGCTCCGGACCCAGCGCACCGTGAAGTGGGCCTCAGAAGCACTGCAGTCGGCCTATTTCGACGAGGAGCTGGGTGAGATCTGGGATGTGTGGCTCTTCAAGGACGCCGACACCTATGAGCACTACGCCTGGAAGCTCTTCGGCGACCGGCCCGACACGCCGTATGGCTACGCATCGGGAGCAGATCGCGCGCTGGTCATGAACATCGGAACCGGCGGCGGAACCCTGATCCACGAGATCGTACACCCGTACATGGCAGAAAATTTCGAAGCCGCGCCGTCCTGGTTCAACGAAGGCCTCGCATCTCTGTACGAGCAGACCGGCAACAAGGACGGCGCGATCATCGGGCTTCCGAACTGGAGACTCGATGGGTTGCAGGCCGCGATCCTGGCCGACGAGGTTCCCCCCTTCGAGGACCTGATGTCGACGACGACCGACGAGTTCTACAACTCCGATCCGGGAACCAACTACTCTCAGGCTCGATATCTGTGCCACTACCTGCAGGATCACAAGAAGCTTCGCCGCTTCTATCGCGCCTTCTTGGCCAATCACGAGGCAGATCCAACCGGGGTCGAGACGCTGAAGAAGGTACTGGGAACTCAAGACCTCCAGGCCTTCAAGTCGGACTGGCAGGACTGGGTGATGAGCCTCGAGCGCTAGCCTGGCGAATATGTACGACAGCTCACAGCCCATGGGTTTGACTCCAGACTTGACCTCTACAGTTGCCGGTCAAGTCCTCCGGCTGCACCCATGACCTGTAAACTGACGAACATAGGCTGCTTCGCTAGCCGGCAATTCGCCGCTCCCCTGACGGGGAGTCTGACGAAGTGCCCATTATGTACGCCAGCTCACAGGCCATGGCCTTGCCTCCGGACTTGACCTCCGGGTTACAGGCCAACATGGCCCAGACCGAGCGCGATCGACAGCGACAGGAGACCCGCCGCAAGGTCTATGACGCCGCCCTGGAGATCTTCCGACGGGACGGCGTCCAGGCCTCGAAGATCGACGACATCACCCAGCTCGCCGGTGTGTCGCGGGGAACGTTCTACTTCCACTTCCCGAGCAAGGATGACGTCCTCACCGTGCTCATGAACCGGTCGCAGATGCGCGTGGTCACTCGACTCGATGATCTGGGGCCGGACACAGGCATCACCGAGGTCCTCGAGCTCGTCGCCGCCACCATCGCCGTCGAGTGGAAGGACGAGCCGCAGATGCTCGCCGAGATCGGGATGGTGGCACTGCGTCAGACTGCGCAGAACCTTCCGGATCTCGGTGAGGTCCACCCGGTGCGGGGGGCGCTCATCCCGTGGCTGGAGAAGGCCGCCGCCCGCGGTGAGATCGCAGAGCTGATGCCGCCAAATCTGCTCGCCGAGTTCTTCCTGGTCAACGTCTTCGGCGCCGCCCTGGCGTGGGTCGGGAACCCGGTCGTGCCCCTCGATCAGCTGCTTCGGAACGTGGTACAGTTCTTTCTGAAAGCGGCTCGAACCTAAGTTATTCCCAGATCTCCCCGGCGCCGGGGGCCAGGGTTCTCGTTCCGGCGGGCGCGGTCTGCCCGGACAGCAGCTCGGTGCCGCCCGGTCCCTCGACTTCGATGTCTCCATCACTCATGTTCAGGAGCGCGATCTGGCCCGAGGACAGCGTCCACACGGTGGGCACTCGATCGTCACCCTGGGCGAGCTCGATGATCGGGGAGGTATCGAAGCCGGAGACAAAACGAAGCGGATCCGTCGGGGCCACCGACGCCCCCCTCGTCGCCATGACCGCCGCGTTTAGAGCCAGGGCAGCGCGATCCGCAGGCAGCACCTCGAGATCGTCCCCGAGGAGCCAGCTCCCTCCCGAGACCGCGTTGGCGACGACCGCTCCACTCACGGCCTCGCTGGTGGTGGGCTCCCTCACCAGGATGACGTCCGCGTCGTTCCACCACCAGACTCCGTTCGCGAACCCGCGGGCTGCTGTGGAGCGCACCTGGTTCCGCAGGTAGGCTGGCTGCGGATCCGGAGAGACCGCAAACCCGATGTCCGGACCCGATCGGAAGGAGTCGCTCCACCCCACACTCGGCAACAGGGGCGCGCCACAGGCGAGGATCCAGGTGTCGGGACCCGCGGCGTCGCGGATCGCGCTCATGCCGAGCGCATAGGCGGCGATGCCGGTCATCGGTTCGTAGCGGTCCCCCTCCATGGCTCCAGCAAACAGGAAGTCCAGCTTTAAATACTCATAGCCCTCGGCGACCCGATCCGAGATCTGCATTGCCATCCAAGCGCGCGCGTCCGGGTGAGAGGCGTCGATGACAGCGCGGCCCATGTAGTCCACCTCGACGCCGTCGTCAGCGAGATACCAGCTTGGGTTATCGGCGTAGACTGCGAGGTTTCGGTCGACATGGAACGGGGCCATCCAGATCCCGGGTATCAAGCCTGCCCCCGAGATCTCGTCGGCAACTGCGGCCATTCCGGAGGGGAACTTGGCGTTTGCCGTCCAGTCTCCCCAACTCTCCTGCCAGCCGTCGTCGATCTGGAACACCTCGAGCTCGCCGTTTCCCCCCGACCCCGAGAGCGCCTGTACCGCAGCGACATTTGCGCTCACGTCGGCCGCGGTGATGTCCTCGAAGTACTGATTCCAGCTGCCCCAACCCGCCACCGGGGGACGCAGTGCAGGGGGCTGGACGGTCTCTTCGACCTGCAGCGCATAGACGTCGAGAACGTGAACGGGATCGGCACCTAGGCCCAGCCAGAGGGGATCGAGAAAGATCGGTTCGCCCTGCTCGAGCACGATCTCCTGGCCTCGCCCGCCCCAAACAACGTGGATCTGGTCGCCCTCGAAGGCGGTGTAGAATCGACTCGCCAAGGCGCTTGTCGCCCCCGCCGCCACCGACACACCATCGGGCCGTCCCGCGAGCCCGACCCACCACGATGTGCCCGGGACCTCGTCGGCGACCTCGAAGACCCCGTCGTCGCCGCCGGCCTCCGGGACGCCGTCGGCATCGAAGACCAGGGGCTCCTGATCGAGTTCGAACACGCCGGAAGCCGACCAGGATTGGTAGCCCTGCCGCCAGATCACCGCGTCCTCGTCGCCAGCGACCGACCAAGTCCCCGAGAAGTGCACGGCGCGAAGTGTTCCGCCGCCAGCTCCGCCGGTGACCTGGATCAGGACCTGATCCCCGCTGGTGAAGAACGCCGGTTCCAAGTCGCCGTCGCCGATGAACTCCAGCTGGTCGAGCACGATGCTGCCGCACCCCGGAGCGTCCAGGCTGATGGACTCGGGCGTGACCTCAATCTCGCCGAAGAAGTCGCATCCGGAAGGATCGACACTGGTCGAGTCCGAATCCGACTCCCCTGCGTTGCCGTTGCATGCGCAGCCAGTGACAAAGACGAGGAGCAAGGGAAGCAGTCGCATAGGTGCAGTATGCTCCCCGTTCCCACGATGCAGCAAGCCTATGAACGACGATGACTCTCCCCGCCTGACCGCCCTCCGCAAGCTCTACCCCGAGGCTTTCGACGGTGACAAGGTGGACTTCGAGCGACTCCAGGCCGCTGTCGGTGGCGTCGGCGGCGACGAGGTGAACGAGCGCTACGGACTCTCGTGGGTCGGCAAGGAGGCTGCCGTGCAGTTGGCAGCTGCGAAGGCCGACGGCACGCTCGTGCCCGACAGATCGGCGTCCGTGGGGTTTGACCGGAGCGTGAACGCCGTGGTCGAGGGTGACAACCTCGAGGTCCTCAAGATCCTCCAGCGCGCCTATTATGGGCGTGTTCGGCTAATTTTCATCGATCCACCCTATAATACCGGCAACCAGTTCCTGTACCGCGACCACTTCCGAGACCGCACCGAGACCTACCTGCGGAAGACGGGCCAGGCCAATGATGGCGGGCGCCTGACCTCCCGACCCGAGACCGGCGGAAGACTGCATTCGACTTGGCTCTCGATGATGTACCCGCGGCTGTTGATGGCGCGAAACCTGCTCCGCAGTGACGGGTTTCTGGTGGTGTCCATCGACGACAACGAAGTCCACAACCTCCGACATCTGCTCGACGAGATCTTTGGTCCCGAGAACTTCGTGGCCAATGCTGTCTGGCACAAGGCCTACGTCGCGAACATGACGGCGCGACATGTGTCCAGCACCCACGACCACATCGTCGTCTACGCCAAAGACGCGAGCCAGGCAACGGTCGGGCGAATCCCCAGGAGCAAGGACCAGCTGGCCGCGTTCACCAACCCAGACGACGACCCGCGTGGCCCCTGGAAAGCCGAGAATCTCTCGTCCGGAAAGCCGTATTCGGCCGGCCACTTCCCCATCTCGACGCCGAGTGGGCGCGAGGTCTTGCCGCCGAGTGGTCGCTCCTGGCGCTGCCACTCCGAGCAGTACGAAACCTGGCGCGCGGACGGTCGCATCTGGTTCGGGAAGCGCGGGGATGGACGTCCGATGCTCAAAAAGTTCCTCTCCGAGGTCCGAGACGGGCTCACGCCGGAGACCTGGTGGTCGCACACCGAGGTCGGTACGAACAAGGAGGCCAGCACCGCGCTCAAGAAACTCTTCGGTGGCAAGGCGGTGTTCGACACCCCCAAGCCGGTGCGACTGCTGGAGCGGATCATCGCCCTGTTTGCAAGCCGGGACGCCCTGATCTTCGATTTCTTCGCTGGCGCTGGAGTCACCGCCGAGGCCGTCCTGAGGGCCAACCGCGCCGATGGAGGCGATCGGAGGTTCGTGCTCGTCCAGCTCCCAGAGGCAGTGGACAACGGCTTTGGCACCATCGCCGAGATCTGTCGCGAGAGAATCCGTCGCGTCTTGGCGACTCACCAGGACCCAAGCGGATATCGCGCCTTCAAGCTGGCGCGCAGCGGGTGGACCAGCTGGGAGTGCATCGCCGAGGGAGCCGATCTCGCCACCCGAATCCTCGCCGCCGTCGATCGGCGAGAGCTCGAGCGCAATGACAGCGATCGCGTCTGGGAAATCGCCCTTCGAGCTGCCATCGGCCTCGACGCTCCCCTCACCTCCCGTGCCATCGCAGATCAGAGGCTCTGGGTGGTCGATAGTGCCCTGGTTGCCTGCTTCGACACCCCACTGAAACCCGCTACCATGGCCGCGATCCGAGAGATCTCACCGGATCGGCTGGTGCTGGCCGAAGGTGCCTTTGCCGGTGATGAGAGTGCCCGCCAGAACGCGCTGTTCAACCTCCGCGGGGAGGGCATCGAGGTCCGAGTCGTTTGAAGATCCAGTTCGATCCGCATCAGTCCTGGCAGGCCGCCGCGATCGGCGCCGTGGTGGAGACCTTTGCTGGACAGCCGAGAGACCAGCTACCCAATGCCGACGGCACTTGGACCAACCGCCTCGACCTCGACCCGAGCCGGATTGCGGCGAACATCCGCCGGGTGCAGCGCGACAACGGCCTCGCCGAGTCCACCGATCTCGGGGACCTGCACCTGAGCATCGAGATGGAGACCGGGACGGGCAAGACCTATGCCTATCTGCGGACTATGTACGCCCTATATCACCAGTATGGCTGGAATCGCTTCTGCGTCGCCGTTCCGAGTGTGGCGATTCGCGAGGGGGTGCTCAAGACCCTGGAGATGACTGCGGAACACCTCTCCGGGCTGTTCGGAGGGGTCGCTGCCGAGTGGCATGTCTACGACGCAGATCGCACCGGCGCCCTGCGCTCCTTCTCGACGTCGTCTGCCATCCAGATCCTGATCATCAACATCGACGCCTTCAACAAGAAGGCCAAAAACCTGATCTATCGCGCTGACGATCGGCTGAGCGGTCGCCGCCCCATCGACCTCATCGCCGGCTGCCGCCCCGTGGTCATCGTCGACGAGCCCCAGAACATGGAGAGTGCCATCGCCGCGGCCGCCATCGCCAGCCTGTCTCCGCTGTGCACGTTGCGGTACTCGGCGACTCATCGGCGCCGCTACCATCTGCTGTACCAGCTCGATCCGGTCCGCGCCCACGAGCTGGGGCTGGTGAAGTCCGTGGAGGTCTGCTCGGTGACCGACGCCGCAAACCGGCCCTGGATCGGTGTTGGCGAGATCCTGCAGCGCCCGCTCCGCGCGAGGCTGACCGTGACAGCGGGCGCAGCGAAGCGCCTCACGGTGCGGGTCGGCGACGATCTCGGTGCCCGATCCGGCCGGGAGCGGTACGCCGACTGGGTGGTAGACGCCATCGACGGGAATGCGGTGCACTTCACCAACGGGATCCGGATAGCCGCCGGGGAAGCTTGGGGAGATGACCCAGACCGCGTCGCCCGCGCCCAGGTCACCGAAGCCGTGCGCACGCATCTGGAGCGGGAGCTGGACATCCGCGCCGCGCTGGGACCCGGCGCAATGAAGGTCCTCACGCTCTTCTTCATCGATCGTGTCGCCCGCTACACCGCCAACGCTGCACCGATCCGCGCCTGGTTCGAGGACGCGTGGAACCGACTGACGCAGCTGCCCAGCTACCGCGCTCTTGGCCCCTTCCCCGCCGCAGAGGATGTACACGGCGGCTACTTCGCAGAGCGAGCAAGGCGCGCCGTCGACACCCGGGGACGCTCCCGAGCAGACGAGGAGGTCTATGCGCTGATCATGCGCGACAAGGAACGCCTCCTCGACCCCGCCGAAACCCTGCAGTTCATCTGCAGCCACTCCGCCCTGCGCGAGCGCTGGGACAACCCGAACGTATTTGTCATCTGCACCCTCGCCAACGCCCACTCGGCCATTCGCAAGCGCCAGGAGATCGGTCGCGGACTCAGACTTCCGGTGAGAAAGGACGGAAAACGGTGTTGGGACCCGGATATCAACCGCCTCACGGTCGTGGCCAACGACAGCTATCGGAGCTTCGCGGCAGCACTTCAGCGGGAGCATCGCAGCGAATGGGGTCCGGCCGCACCGGTCCGCCCCGCCAGCTCGCCGCGACAGGCCAGGGAGTTCCTCGCCCACTGGGCGCAGATCGCGCCGTCCTTGAGGTGGGATCTCCAGTTCGACACGCTGCAGCTCATCGAGCGAGCCGCCGCCGAGCTCCGTGACACAGCGCCGATCACTGCGCCCTCTGTCCGCGTCGAGCGCGTACGACTCACCGCAACGGGCCAGATCGCGGCGGCCGAGGTCAGCGACAGTCTCCGCGATTCCGATATCGCAATGCCCGACCTGCTCGATGTCTTGTGCCGGCGCACGAACCTCGGTCGGGGTACGGTCGCCGCCCTGTTGGTGCGTTCCGAGCGCCTCGCCGACTGCGAGGCCGACGCCCACGCCTTCCTCGACGCGGCCGAGCTAGCCATTCGACGCGCTACCCAGGCGGTACTCGGGCCCGGTGTGATAATCGAGCAATCCAACACCCGCTGGAAGCTCCGCATCGCCCCCGAAACACCACCTGAAGGCAAGCCTCTTGAGCTACCGAGTGGATTCGTCGTATCCACGCCTCTCGGTACTTTCCGGCCCAGTGAGGCCCGATGGGTGTCGGGCGCCATGCACCTTTCTCGCCGCGCCGGGCGATACTGACTTGATGAGTGATTCGCCGAAGCCCCGCATCGCCGATGTCGTCGACGACATCCCGATGGAGTACCGCGATCGGTACGAGACACTGCTGACCCAACCCTCCATTCCCATCCCAGAGCTGCGTGAGCGGGTCAACCGCTACATGGCGACGGTCAGGCAGGTTGGCCTGATGGTCAAGCTCCTCGACATGGAACAGGCCGAGGCACTAGCTACCACGGCGTTGGGCCTCCTCGACTACGTCCGGCCCGACCACGCCACCGAAGTGAAGATGATCGTGCAGGCAGCGGTGGCCTACTTCGTGTACGAGGAGGAGGACGAAGAGATCACGGGCGTCCTGGGCTTTGGCGACGATGCCGAGGTGTTGAACGCCGTGTGCCGCGCACTGAGTCGCACCGACCTGGTGCTACCGGTGAGTCGGCAGGACTGACATCGAATGCCCGCCACCGTCCTCGCCTTTCTTGAGGAAGCCCGACGAGCTCGGACCGCTGGCAGTGGACCCGGCTGCCTCGACGCCATGGCCGCAGCCCAAGAAGCAGCGGCGACGCTCGATCAGGAGCATCCGATCATTCAGGTACTGGCCTGGAAGAGGTCCAAAGCCGAACATGACTTCGGCACCCCAAGCGGCATGCTCGACGCCCTCGACCCCATCCTCGATCAGGACGACCCCTTCGTTCACTACCCCGCAAGCCTCAACGCCGTGGAGCGCCTGACCCGCCACTACACCGATCGCGTGGGATATGGCGACGCCCGCGTCACTCGGCTCTGGGAACAATGGATTGCCGCGCAGCGCCGTGCCCGGGATCCCTTCCTCGCCGAGATGGGGGCGATGAACCTCACCTGGATTCGAGCCTGCACCGGCGCGCTAGGCGAGCTGCGTTCCGAGCTCGACCGCGTGAGCGCACTCTCTCGCCGGGACTTTGCTCGCTCTCCTTCCCAACATATCGAGGCCAAGGAAGTCTCGAACTCGGTGTTCTTTGTGCAGATGGAGGTCTCCCGCGCCGTCCTGACCGGGGCGATGTGGACCGGTGAGGAGCGCCTAGGATGGGAGGCTTGGCAGCTCTACGAGGACGCAATCGAAGAGGTTGATCGTGACCGATCCGCCGACTTCTGGTATCTGTCCACAGTGGCGCGCGCCGGGGATCGCTTCGCCTGGAGCGAGGCGGCGACGACGCTGGTGCCCTTGCGACAGCAACTCTCCAAGCGTGCTCGGGACGTGCACACCGCTCTGGTCGAGGGGGATCTGGACCGGAAGACCGAGCTGCTGCTCTGGGCGGCAGAGCAGGCCATCGCCACCCACGCCGGCTTCGAGTGGGCCATCGACGCCCTCTTGGCGGCCGACCGCATCGAGAGCGGACATCGGGAACGCGCCATGGCGCTCGCCGCAGAGCACGACGTCGGGGTCTTCCAGCCCAGCAAGTAGCCAGCGCTAAGCGGGCCAGCCTTTGGGCTCGGGGTCGACGCCGAAGATCGCGGTGTAGCAGCGAAGCTGGAACGACTGGAGAAAGGTCACCGTGAGTGCCGGGCCGATGAAGGGCACGTAGGCCAGCGCCAGGCCGATCCCGAAACTGACGCCAAAGAAGCCGAGATGCCACCCGGGATGAGCCATCGCATGGTTCATGGACAGCTGCACCGCCTCGACGGGGCCAAGCCGGTGCACGATCACGGCGGGCATTGCAAAACCGACGAGAAAGACCACGATCAACGCTGGGAAGTAGCAGAACATGGCGCCGACGAAGATGAGGAAGGAAAGCAGCAGCTGGGTGCCGATGACCTTCCACATGTCCGTACGCCAGGTGCCAAAGGCGTCGCCGATGGCGAGCTCGGACTTCAGCGTGATGCGACTCAGCACCGCGCGACCGACGCTGGCCCGAAGCGGCGGGGCGATCATGATGGTCACCACGAAGAGAACGCCGAAACCGACGATGTAGCCAAGCAAGACGCCGATGCCGACCAGATCCTCGTTCTCCATCATCACGCCGGGAACGGCGCCGAGTGCCATGGCCGCGATCACGGCAAAGACCGCCACGAATGCGACGGGGATCATCGTCAACGTGACTCCGAGACCAGAGAGCAGGTAGCCGACGAAATGCTCTCTGCAATCCTCGAAGGTCTCGACGAGCACGTCCATGACACTTGGCAGGTCGCCGTCCGCCTGTGACGGCCTCGCCTCCGTACTGGACCAGACTCCCGCATCGTCCGCCATCATTCCTCCGAGGTCTCACGCCTATCGTCGATCCAGGGTACGCTCCACTCTGGAGGAACAATGCATCGCACACTGGCCTGTGTGGTTCTGCTGGCCTGTATTGGTGGCAGCAAGAGTGACACCGACGACACCACCTCGGGAGGCGACGACGACGACGACGACGCCTGCCCAGTCAGCGCCGCGGACGATCTGTCCGATCTGGAGTCGGAGCTCTCTGGAATCGACCACGAGTGCGAAGATCTGCCCTTCTACGTTCCAGAGGTTCCCACCGCTACTATCTGGTATATCGGCAGCCTCACCATCGACGACTGCGGGGAAGTGACCGGCACCGAGACTGCCTTTCTGTTCCCAAACCCAGCTTGGCTAGCCAACGACGGCTACGAGTGCATCATCACCTGGGACATAACGGGAGTCCTACGCGAGCCGTTCAACGACGGCTCCTATGGCCTGGACATGGAGGCCAACGTCGATCCGTTCAACAGCACCTGTCCCGAGGACGCGTACGGGATGACCTTCTACTCTGGCTTCGAGTACATGCAGCTCCAGTACGACGTCGTGCAGACCGGCGACGGCGACATCACATTGCTGTTCGCGGAGAGCGGCAACGAGCTGGCCTGGGGCGAAGACAACGAGAGCCACCTGACGTACATCACGTCGAACGTGGACTGCGCGTTCTTTTAGCAGGCTGACGAAATACCCGAGCCCTAGCCTTCGAAGCGGGGGACCTCTGGGAAGACGCCGACTCTAAGGCCAAAGCCCATGAAGTTGCGGGAGCCGTCTGTCATCCAGCCGCCGCCCAGCTCGATGCCGCCGCGCATCTTGTCCAGGTCGATGAGACCGTAGCCCACTGCGGCCTCGGCGCCGCCCCCAAAGGACATGCCCTGGTTGCGGATGAGGTCGTTTGAATCGCGTTCCTGATCGTGCCCAACGTCGAACCACTCGGCGACGCCCTCGCCACGACCCGTGACCAGCTGGTACTTGGGCCCGACGGCGATTCGGAGCTGTCCGGGACGCAGGACGCCTGCAAACCAGCCCGAGAAGTTATGCAGGGTGTCGTTTCCGTAGCCGCCTTGATAGCCGACTGTCATCGCGATGCCGGCCTCGGGAGCCTTGTAGGTCAGGCCCAGCTCGCCACCGACTTGCAGACTCACGCCGCTTGCGGAAATGTCGTGGGGGATGAACTGGTGCTGGTCGCCGTCCTGGTTGAACACCGGTTCGCTCGGCTCGGCAGTGATCAGGAAGCCTGGGCCGATCATGGCCACGAGGCCAGAATAGTTGATCAGACCTTCGGATGTCGGACGTTCACCGCCGCCACCGCTGCCACCACCGCCGCCACCGCCTTTCTGCTTTCCGACCTCGAGGACTTGCCACTCCTCGCCGGTCGCGACGGTGAACTCGATGTCGCCAACGACGTAGTCACCCACTGGGAGCATCCCCTTGAAGGACCCCGTGCCGTCCACGACCTCGACGGCCCACTCGATACTCTTGCGCTGGTCGGGCGGGAACGGCATCGCCGGACGGGTGAGGACTGGGCGTCGGCGTGCATCGCCGTTGATCTGAACGCGGCCATAGTTGGTGTCGAGCCCAGCCAAGAGGTCGAGGATCTCTGCTTGGGGGTCGAGGTCTTTTGCGGAGGTCAGGCGCTCGTACATCTCGAAGGTCTTGCCGAGGTAGCGCGCGCTCTGGGCGCCGAGCTCGTACTCGGTGAACTTGAGCTCACACTTTGTGCCCAGTAAACCTGCGAAAGATCGCTCCACTCCGGCCCACGCGTTGCGCTGGGCGAGCTTCTTCGCTTCCTCGGACAGCCGCAGTTTCTCGGCCATGTCGCAGTCAGCGGCGTAGGCAGACACCGGTGCGAGCGCGGCCACGAGCAGCGTGGCGACCAGAATGGCGGATGATGACAGACGTCGGACTGGGTGCATAGAGGGCTCCGTCGGAAGAGCATACATGACAAAACCGTGCGGCTCTAGATCGCGGTCGATTGCGCCAGGTCGTGCTCTCCCCATGGGTCGAAGAGCATGCGGGCGTATGGGTGTGAGGGCACGCCTCCGGGCATCTCGAGGCGCTCGATTACCCGACCCTCGAGCATGACAAGCGCGCGCTTGCAGTACGTCCGCGCCTGGGGCATGTCGTGGGTCACGAGGATGAGTCCGGCGGTGTCTGGCAGATTCTCGATGAGATCCTCGAGCACGGACTCTTGTCGGTCGGGATCCAGGCCGCTGGTGGGCTCGTCGGCAACGATGAGCCTGGGGTCGATTGCGAACACTCTGGCCAGCGTCACCCGTCGCTGTTCCCCGCCGGACATCTCGCGGGGCAACGCGCCCATGCGCTCCGCGAGACCGAGGCGCTCGAGCATCGCCTTGCCCTCCTCCTCGGCTCCGTCCCGGCTGCGGCCGCCGAGAACCGTGAGGCTCTCCACCACGTGCTCGAGCGCCGTCTGCTGCGGATCGAGGGCGCTCAGCGCGTCCTGTGGGATGTACTGGTACTTCTTGCGAAGAGGTCGGCGATCGGACTCCGACATCGTGTGCCAGGGCCTGCCCTCGAGGAGGATCTCGCCCTTGGAAATCGACTCCAATCCGAGAATGCAGCGCGACAACGTCGTCTTGCCGGAGCCGGACTGGCCGACCAGAGCGACGACTTCGCCGGGCTCCACAGTCAAGTTCACATCCACTACCGCGTCGACGGTAGTTGTCGGACTCCACGGCCAGGTGCCCGCCTTCCGGAAGGTCTTGAATACCCCTTTGACCTGTACGATAGCGCTCTCGCTCACTCTGCCCCCTTCTCGTCGGTGGGGTCGTCTTCTTCGTGAGAGCCGATGCGCACAACGTCGTCGGCGATGCGCTTCACGGTGTCCATGTTGTGGCTGATCAGCATCAGCGCCACGCCGTGATCGGCTGCTACCTGGAGCATGAGCTCGGTGACCACGCGACGAAGCACGGGATCGAGTCCGGTCTCCGGTTCGTCGGCGATCATGATGGTCGGGTGGGGTGCGATGGCAATGGCTAGGGCGGCGCGTTGTGCCATTCCCCCAGAGAGTTCGTTGGGGAGCGCTGAGGACGCACGAGTTGGCAGGCCCACCTCTTCGAGGACCTCGGAGATGGCGTCGGCGAGGTTGTTTGGCTTCTTCTCGCGACGGTTGATGGCCACGCGGAGCTGGGCACCGATGGTCCGGCCCGGATTGAGGGCGGAGGACGCCGACTGTGGCGAGTAGGTCACGTAGCCGCCACGGTACTTCGCCGTTCGTCGCATGAGCGCCTTCTGCGCGCGCATGCCCTGGTTGTGCACGCCCTCGAAGATGTTCGTCTTCGAGATGCCCGGATAGGTCAGCACTCCGCGATTCAAGCCTGGATCGACATCCAAGACGCCCATGGCTGCCCGTGCCGACAGCGACTTGCCCGAGCCGGAGTGGCCGACCACGGCGGTCACCTTTCCCGATCGGACCTCGAAGCCGACGCCGTCCACCAGCGCCCGATGGTGGGTGCGAATGCAGAGATCTTCCATGACCAGGAGCACTTCGTCGCTCATCGGGCCCTCGCCGCAAGACGGAAAGACTGTGCCATGACTGCGACCAATGCGACCAGCAAGAGCCCGAAGAGGGCCGAATGCCAGAGCGGATCCCGGTTGGTAAGGAGTGCGGTGTAGCCCTGATAGAGCAGGGTCGCCCAGCTGTAGACCCCGTCGGAGTGCGTGAAGGAAGGCTCGTTTCGACTCACGGCGAGGTACGACAGAGCGATCTCGAGGAAGACGACCTGCATCATGACCTCAGCGCCCTGGCGCACGATGACGGCGCGCAGATTCAGCCAGACCACGTGGTACAGGTAGATGCGTGGGGCGGAGAACCCGTGCGCTCGCAGGGCCTCGACGAAGCGGGCACCACCCAGGCGACCCGCGGTCGAGGCGGCCTCGTCCATCGCATTGGGGGCCGCCAACAAAGCCCAGGTGAGGCCGATGGGGAGCAGGATCTTCCAGTCGGGGGGCAACATGAGGGCGATCACGAGGATCACCACGAGCCTGGGCAGCGATCCGACGAGCTCGGCGACAGCCTGGATCGCGGTGTCGACCCAGGTGAGGTTTGCGCAGCGGATCAGGCCGGCAAACGTCGCGAGCAGCATCACGAGGAGCCCAGAAGCGAGCGCTGGCATCGTGACGATCTTGGCGCCCTGCATCGCGTATTGATGGAGGGGAATGCCACGATCGTCGGCACCCATGGGTGGCGCACTGAGGGGCCAGCTATTCTCCAGCTCGGTCGAGGGTGGATCGACGAATTCTGGAGCGAAGAGGCCGCTGATTACAAGTCCGCCCAGGATCAACCCAGCGAGGATGAACCAAGGTGCGCGGATGAAGCGGGAGTTCGTCACGCCGCCTCCGCCTGGCCACGGCCGACGCCGGAGGGACTGCTGCGCACGTAGAGCTCGATCGCCACCTCGGCCACGGCCTGTACCAACAGCATGCCACCCGACAGGAGCGCAAAGCCCCACGCGGCGGCGAGCACCACTCCGAAGTCCTGCATGAGGGTGCCGTTCCAGAGGAGGTCGCCCAACCCTGGGATCCCCAGGACGACCTCGACGATCACAGCTCCAGAGAGCACGTGCAACATGCGGCCGCGGAACTGCCCGATCAGCGCTGGCAACACGTTGGGCAGCGCGTTTGAGAGCACCGTCTCCCCTCGCAGGATCGCGATCTGCACGTAGCGCTGCTTGAACTCCTCTTCGAACACGGAGCGAGTTCCGATCACGGCCCCCGCGAACGCGCTGTCGGCGAATCCGAGTACGAGCGCGCCGAACAGGACCCGCAGCATTCCGGGCCAGCCGTCATTGGACAAGGCACCGTAGTTGATCTGCACGATGGCGGCGCAGACGAGGGCGAGGATGACAGCGGGAACAAGACCGATGGCCTGCCACAGCGAATCGATGCGCCTTGGCATCCATCCCATGGCCGACAGCGAACTCCCCACCACCAGCGGCACCATGGCCAGGATGACGAGCAGGGCGGTCCTTGGGATCGACTCCCACAGCAGCAGCGCCACAGAGTAGCCCTGTGAGACGCGCCAGGAGTTGCCGAACTCGCCAGTTACGGCGTTCGCCATCCAGTTCATGTAGAAATTCACTGGGCCCTGGTCGAGTCCCCACCGCTCGGCGAGCGCCGCCGTGCCGTCACAGATTCCAGGCGGACAGATGATCTCCGCGGGGTCTCCAGGAAGGACCCATAGCGCCGCGGTGATGACGGCAGGAACCGCGATGGGCAGCAAGAATGCCGCGATGAGCCGCACAAGGGGGCGGATCCACCAACTCACCCAGAATCCTCCCGGAACGCGTCAGCAATCCTACACCAGTTCGACGGCTCCCGGGAGGCTCAGCCTAGAGTCTCCAGCCGTCGAACTCGGTGAAGTAGAAGTATGGCGCGATAGTATTGTTCCGAACCTCGTTCCGCCATGCCGACTTGGTATCCAGCTTCCAAAGGAAGATGTATGGCAGGTCTTTGGCCAGATACTCGTGGAGATCGTGGTAGGCGTCCTGGGCCTCGGTATCGGTCTTGGCGCGGTCGTACTGGCCGAGCAGCTCGTCTACGTCGGGGTTGGAGTAGTCGAAGATGTTGAGCGCGCCCTTTCCTTCGGCGCGCGTGTTGAACATCGCGTTCACGTCCTCGACCACCCCAAACGACCACTTGCCGATGAGCGCGTCGTACTGGTCGGAGAGGCGCCCGGTGACCGCTTTCAGGGTCCAGTCATCCGCGGTGACCTTGTAGACCTGCCGATCGAAGCCGCCCTCTTGGAGCTGGTTTCCGATCTGGTTCAGCAGATCCTTGGCCTCGGAGTCAAGTGGCGCGTTCATGCCGATCCGGAGGGTCACAGGTGCCCCACCAACGATCCAGCGGCCCGCTTGTTGCTCGCCGCCGGCCGAACTCATCAACTCTTTTGCCTTGGCGCGATCGGAGCGCTCACGCACCTTGACCGACCGGTTGTAGTACGGCGACGACTGCACGAAAGGACCCGAGACGAACTCGCACGGCGGATTGCTGTCGTCGGGATCGACGCCGATGGTGAGCTCGCGCAGCTGACTGCGATCGAGGGTCATGTCGATGGCCTGACGAACCTTCTGGTCCTTGAGAACAGGCGAGTTCGTGTTCAGGGCGATGAACCACCAGGAACGCAGATCGTACGACTTCAGCGCGACGTCATCGGATGCCGCCACGTCGGGCCGCAGAGGCGGAGCCACGGAGATGACGCCCTGAACACCAGCGTTGAGCAGCGTTCGCACCTGGACGAAAGGATCGCCGCCCTCTGCCTGAGCGAGCACGTCGATCTTTGCGTTGTGGTGCGCGTTGGGGAAGGCCGTGAACTTCACCTCGCGGCGGCCCTTGGAGCCCTTCATGGCCCCGGTGCCCACCGGTCGAGACGAGAAGTCGATGTCGGGGGTGATGATGGTGCTGTCGAAGGCGTGCTTGGGCAGAACCGCAAAGGCGATCCGCTCTCGCGGGTTGTGGTACGTCTTCACGAACGTGACGGTCGCCGTGTTCTCCTTGGGCGCCGACTCACAGGAGAGGATGGCCTCTCGGTACTCTTTGGCTATGGGCGAAGCCGTCTCCGGGTTGAGCATCGCGTCGATGGTGAAGCAGATGTCGTCGGGCCCAAATGGCTTTCCATCGTGCCATTTCACGCCGTCCTTCAAGTAGATCTTCAGCTTCGCACCACCATCGATCTTCTCGTACTTGGTGACGAGTCGGCTCTTGAGCTCATTGGTGATGGCGGAGCGGTAGAAAAGGCGGTCAAAAACCAGCTCGTGAGAGCGCTTGTCGACCATGGTCCGCGCGAAGAGCGGATTCATCGTCGAGGGAAGAGACTCCTCGTAGTACGAGACCGTCACGCCCGTGGTGCCCGTGAGGAGCATCGACCCCATCAGGCCACCCGCCATCAAGAGCGGGATGAACGGCCTCCAAGGCCTCGATCCAGACTGGGATCGCGACGGATTACTCCGCTTGAACAAGGACATACGCTCCTCTCATCTTACAATCCGGGGGTTTGGCCCGTGCGTTCCCTACTGACCCGCAGGGCCAGCACGTCGAGACCATACCGCGCGGTCTCCAACGAGGGGAAGCGACGTGCCTGGTTGTGGAGGATGTCTTGAGCTCGCAGGGGATAGCGGTTGCTCGCATCCCATGCTCCCAGAGCCATCATCCCAACCGGACAAGCTGTAGCTTTCTCACTTCTTTCCAGCGCATTGATGCGCAACTTACCGCTCGCTTCGCGATCTCCCTCCACCTCGGCAACAAGGGCGAGGTTGCGCAGCGTGCCAACAAAGGCGATGTCGGCAAACATCCGCTGCTGATGGAGAACGTTGCCGCCTGTCTTGGCGGAAGCGGCGCTCACTAGCGCAGTGCGCATCTCACTGACGATGTCGATGGCGCGTTCCGCATCGATCTTTCCGTCTTTCCTCGATATCAACGCGATGTGCGCGACCAGGCTCTTTGCGGCGTGGGCATCCACTGCCTTGGCTCCACCTTCACCGTGAAGATCGGCCAGGAAGGGCGCGTCTCCTGCCGTCAACATGTCAGACCCGTACAGCAGGTCCATAGGCATGTCGGCTCCCGGACCTAGCGAAGCCTCGATCGGCAGTCGGTATCCAGCCCGATATACCGCGACCAATGGGTATTGATCGCCGGCGGCGGCTTTGGCCGCGGCGTCGTGCCACAGGGCCAGCGCGATCAACGCCGAGGGATCACCCATATCCCGAGTGGCGGCGCTGCCTCCCAGCTCGGGAAGAGAGAAGTGCGGGAGTTCTTCGACAGTCGGAAAGCCACCTGGTTTGGGCTCACCCAGGTCGACAGGGAGGCCGGAGAGATCGGGAGGCCAAGCCGCTTCACCGGCGAGCCAGGTCTTCCACGGGGCGTGCCAGACCTGGGTGGGATCGTCGGTGTCACCGAGGACTGCCGAGGCCGCTCTTGCCTTTTCCAGATCGCCGTTGACCGCGTAGCTGACCGCGAGCAGATGCTGGACACCGAGCGGATCGGTGGGCTGTGGCGTCTCGCCGTAGGTTTCCACCAGAGCGTTCGCGGACAGCAGCGCCGCCTGTCGGTACAGGGCGCCCATCTCGGCGTGGATCCGCGCCCCCTCGAGACCACCAGCCGGACCGAGCTCCGCCACGGCCTTGCGATAGTCCCGCTTCCACATCAGCGACATCCAACCCTGCTTTTGGGTGTATTGCTTGATGCTCTCTTCTGTGGCCAGCTGCACCGGCCAAGTCTCTGCGAGGCGCTCGGGAGCGAGCGTCAAATCGGAGGTTTCCACCACCGGCGCAGTGTCTTCATCGCTACCGCAGCCGACTGCTGTCACGAGTGCTCCGGACAGCAGGAGCGCAAATAAGAGCCTCATCAACCGGCCTCGCAGTAGTCCTTGGTTCCCGCCGCAGACATGCAGAGCTGCAGTGCCTTGGTGGTGTCCTTGCCCGCCACCTTTGCATATTCGTACCACTCGCGCGCCATGACCTTGGTCATCGCCCGGTACTTGTCGACCTTGCCCTTGGTGTCCTCTGATGGGCTCTCAGTGTGCTTCTGCTCGGAGCTGCCCCACAGCTTCTGGGACGCGGCAGCCCGCAGCTTGTAAAGCGAGTAGACGCGACTGGTGTAGGTGTCCCCGGTCCAGACGGTGCGGTTCTCGAGGGCGACATCGGCCCATCGGATCACGCCACTGGAACGGCCGACCCCCTTGCGGGACAGGTGCAGTGCGTACTTGTAGCAGAGGTCCGGGTCAGACTGATCGATCTCGTCGAGGTGGCGCTTGACGAGCTGTTCCCAGGTGGCCTTGTCGCCCTTGGAGAAGGCGTTGACCATCAGCAATCTGGAGACCTTGCCCTTGTCCGTCATCTTCGAGGCTGCGGCCAGCGTCGTCTCGCAGGCCGCGGTCTGGCCATCGCTCATCTTGCCGAGCATCGCTGCCGGCTCGAGCTTGACGAGACCGCCGAGATCGCAATTGGCGGGCGCTGGCGGGCGAACGCCCCCGCCTCCGGCGTCGGGATCGGCGGCGTCGGCAACGGCATCGTTTGCCGCTGCGTCGGCTGCGGCTGCTTCGGCGGCTGCGGCGTCCGCGGCGGCCTTCTCAGCCTGGAGGCGCTGGCGCTCGGCCTCGGCCTCGGCCTTGGCCTGAGCGAGGCGCTCCGCTTCGGCGGCGGCGGCTGCTTCGGCGGCTAGTCGCTGCTCTTCGGCCTTCTTGCGGGCCTCCTCTTCGGCTCTGACCTTGGCCTGACGCTCAGCTTCCTGGCGCTGGGCTTCGGCTTCGGCGGCCTTGCGAGCGGTCTCGGCTTCGGCGGCGGCCTTCGCGGCGGCAGCGGCTTCGGCCTGCAGGCGCTGGCGGTCGGCCTCGTTGGCGGCATTCTTGGCGGCCTCTTCAGCCTCTCGTTGCTTGCGATCCTGTTCGGCCTTCTCCGCAGCGGCTGCGTCGGCTGCCTGGCGCTGACGTTCTGCCTCTTCCTCGGCGGCCCGGGTCTCCGCGGCGGCAGCGGCCTGGGCGGCGTCGGCCTCTTCTGCCGCCTCTTGCGCGGCGACGTTCTCCTCGCTCGGAACGAAGTCCTCGGGGATCTCGGGGATCTCATCAATGGGATCGTCCTCGATCATCTCGCCACCACCGTCGTCGAGGTCGGCCACTGCGGCGCCCGGCTCCTCGCCGGTGTACTCGGACAGGCCCTTGAACGGTGAGAAGTTCTCTGTGGCGTCGAGGTCGAACCAGCCGATCCGGAGGTCAGCGGCAACGGGAATCCCGCTCGCATCTTCTCGCAGGTCGGGGGTGACTGCGCCGCCGTCGACGAGACAGCCCATCCAACCGTCCTGGCATGGGAAGATCGGGAAGGCGCCCTCGAAGTCGGCCCATGTCTGCGCATGTGCCGACTGCGCTACTGCCATTAGCGCCAATGCGACGGTGATTCTGAGCATTTCGTGTTCTCTCGATTATGTTTGGGCGAACGCCGGTGAGCGCCGTGATCAGTCGATTGTGGTCAGTCGATTGGTTTGTCGCGGCCGAACTGAATGACCGGGTCGTCGACGTCGTCCTCGGAGTCGAGGTCGAACTCCATCTTCTCGAGCACCACCGGGACGACGTTCTTCCGCTTGCGCACGAAGTACGTCACACGAAGGTTCTTGTACCCGGGAGCGGAGATCTCGAACTCGAGCTCCATACCTTTGATGAAGACGAGCTCGTCGCCATTCGGAAGGTAGAGAACACTCGCAACCCACTTGCCGGTCTCGGTGTTCACGCGGTGCCGGTCCTGCTCGCTGGGATGCCGAACGACCGCGGTCGCTACCGGCAGCCCCTCGATGTCAGTCACGTGCACCGTGACTGGGATCCCGACCTCCTCGGCCGCCATGGAAGGTGAGGTTGCGAGTCCTAGGGAGAGGACGAAAGAAGCAAGGAGTAACCGCATCACTTGTTCTCCAGGAACGATTTGAGAGCGCCTTCGGGTGCTTGGGTCGGAGCGACGCGATCTGCCCCAACTTGCATCAGACACCTGGCAACGGCAGCCGATTCCAGCCCCGCGACCAATTCTCTCGCCTTGGCTTTGTCGGTGGCCAGAGCGCAGGCCGTCGCGCGGGCGTCTGCGAGTCCGTCCGCAGGCGCACCGCCCTCGGCCAGCGCGTTGAGGATTCGGATGCCTTCGTCGGCATCGCCTTCGGCCACCGCGATGATCGCCCGCGTCGCCTGGACGCGCCACGCCTGTCCCTCGGGTGGGAAGTCGAGGTCGTCGAGCAGGCTCGCTGCGACACCAGCTTGTCCAGAAGTGACAGCGCGACTCGACCAGACCAGGACCTGAGTCGGCTTGGTCCCGTCGTCCTCGGGCAGTGCCTTGACTAGCTCTTCTGCGGCTTCGCAGGCGGACTCCCGCTCACCGAGCGCCCACAAGGCCGTGGCCTCTGCGAGCCCTGCCTGGATCTGGTCCTCGCTGTCGAGCATCTCGAGGTAGGTCGTCGCGGTCTGTCCGACGGCGCCGCCAGCGGAGGAGATGTCGCGGAGAATCTGCGCGGCTTCGTCCGCTTCGAGGTCGACGAGGTGCACCTCGGCGGCCAGCAGCTGCCCTTCGGGAAGCCCGGAGCCAGCCCCGTGCAGCTTGACCGCATCGAGATCCTTCGCGCGCATCGCCACGATCGCGCGGCGGAGCTTGATCTCGGACACCTGTTCGCCCGCGGCCTCTTCTACGGCCGCCAATGTGGCATCGGCGGCGTCGGTGTCGCCTTGAATCATCTGCATATAGGCCTGTCCGATCGCCACGTGCACCGAGTCGGCGTGCTCACTGGCGAGACTGGCGTACTGGGTACCGGCTCCTGGGAGGTCTCCGGCTTTCAGAGCGTCGTTTGCGGACTCGACCACTTCGGGGCCAGGGGCGCCAAAGGGCAGGAAATCGCATGCTGACATCGACGCGGCGAGGGCAACCAGGGACACAATCCCCGCCCCTCGCGCGACACTTCCCGTGCGCTTCATCCACGTTTCCAGCACCAACAACATTTATTCTCCAGTAGGGGCATGCCCATGGCGCGACACCCAGTTTTGCCACATCTAGCGGTTCGATTTCAACCGCAGATCGATTCGACGGCTCTCAAGTTTGCAAAGTGGGTCCGCACTCGATCGTAGGCCTCGTCAATACTCTGAGAGTGAAAGATGGCCTTGCGGAGCGCGGCGCCGTCCTCTAGCCCACCTGTGAAGTAGCGGGCGATCTTCTTCATCCTTCCCAGGGCAGCCTTGTCTGTACGGAACGTGGCGCGGAGCACGTCGTAGTAGTCGAGCAGGACACGCTCCTTCACATCTGGCGCGACCTCGATCGGCCCGAGACCGGAAAGGGCGTTGCGAATCCGCAGGAAGACCCATGGATCTCGAATGGCCCCCCGACCGATCATGAGCCCGGCAGCACCTGTTTTTTCGAGTGTATCGAGCGCACTCGGAACATCGACGATGTCGCCGTTTGCCATCACTGGGATGTCCAACTGGTCGACGATGGTGGCGATGGTGTCGAGCTCTCGGACGCCCTTGTAGCGGTCGGCGCGGGTGCGCCAATGCACGGTCACTGCGTCCACACCCTCGTCCTGGCACATCGCGGCAATCGTTGGTGCGTTCCGGTTCTCCTCATCCCACCCCGAGCGCATCTTCACGGTGAGTGGGATGTCGACTGCGGCGCGCATGGCCCGGACGATTTCACGCGCGCGCTCGGGCTCTCTCATGAGGGCCGAGCCACCGGAGCGTGAGCAGACCTTCTTGGATGGGCATCCCATGTTCACATCGACGATGTCCGCCCCGAGGTCGGCGATACATCGCGCTGCATCTGCCATCAAAGCGGGTTCTCGTCCGTAGACCTGTACCGAGATCGGGCGTTCCTCTGGATCGAACTCCGCCGCGCGGAGCGCAATCGGGATGTCCGCGGTGAGGTTTTTTGCCGCGATGAACTCCGTCACAAACAACCCGCAACCGCCGATCTCGCGGATCAGCCTTCGAAAAGGCAGATCGGTGACGCCCTCCATCGGGGCGAGCGCCAGAGCGGGCTCGATGAGGATGTCGCGGATCAGCATCCGTGCGCCTATTCTGTCAGCCCACTCGTCGCAAGCGCCGAGAGTGCCGCCAGAAACTTCAGTTTGGTGACACTCTTGCGTGCGCCACACCTGAAACAGTTCCGTTCGCCGCACAAGCACCGTCTAAACTGCGTTCAGTCGGTACGTTGTGGTCGACCGGGCGCAGAACTCGTCAGGGACGAAGCGCCTGAGCCTTCTCCGCGAGCTTGCACGACTTCGCATCGCCGAGCTCACATCCACGCTTGGCAGTGAGCATTGCCTTGCGGTAGTCCCCCGTCCCCATCAGCTTGGTCGCCACCTCTCGGCAGGACACATTGTCGCCGACGTGACAGGCCTTGGCGTAGGTCTCTGCGGCGCGTTCGGGATCCGGATCAGCGCCGCCGCGACCGCGAGCCTCGAACTCGGCCAGATATCTGCAGCCCTCGGGGTCATCGGCCTGGCAGCCCCTCTGATACAGCACCAGCGCAGCGTCGTCGTCTCGCTTCATGCCCTCGAGCCCCTTGGCGTATCGATAGCCGAGCAGCGTGCAGCCACGACCGTTGCCGTATCGACAGGCGGCGATGAACAGGCTCCGCGCCCGTGCGGTGTCTGGCGGCGTGTGCGGGCCTCCTCGCTCATAGGCCAGAGCCGTGGCTGTGCAGCTCGGCCCGTCCTCCAGCTCGCAGCCAATGCCGTACCACAGCGTCGCATCTCGAGGATTCGCGGCCACCAAGACGTACTGATCACCGACCATCCGGCAAGAGATGCCCGATCCGTACTCACAGGCCTTGCGATAGGCGTCCTGGGCCTGGTCGGCGTCAGCGGCGACGCCCGCACCGTTGGCGTACGCCTCGGCGAGTGCGTAGCAGGGCCTCATGAATTCCGCCTCGCAGCCCAGCCGATACAGCTGCACGGCGCGAAAGCGGTCCTTGGGGAAACCAGATGCACCGTCAAAGTACGCTTTACCCGCCTCGTAGCAGCGATCCGGCTCCCCTACCCTGCAGAGCTCGGCCGGCGTCGGAGGCGGTGGTGGCGGCGGCGGCGGGAGGTCTTCGAACTGGTCGTCAGTGTCCGAGTCCTCGTCGGCATCCTCGGGGTCGACATCGGCGTCGTCGACAACCACGGGGTCTTCTACGACCCCGGAGCCTTCCGCTTCTTCGGTCGGCTCCTCATCAACTGCGCTGCCAAACGCCGGTGCTCCCAGCCAAGCAGCCATGACGATCGAGAGGAACATAGGACCAGTCTACCCCAGTGGGCGTCCCCCGCGACACCCCTCTCGTCCAGCCATGCGCTGCGTTGTGACTGGCGCAGCTATTGAACGATCGTGGCCTTCTTGATGTAGTCCAGCTCAGGAAATGCCTTCTTCAAGTACGCGTTGCCGGCCATCTGCACCTTGCCTTGGTGCGGGCCTCGCCCCCCCGGGGCGCCCTCGCCGTAGCCCGTGTAGAACTTGTCCACGATGTCCATTCCCTCGACGACCTCACCGAACGGCGAAAAGCCCTGCTTGTCGAGCATCGCGTTGCTCTTGTAGTTGATGAACATCTGGGTGGTACGGCTGTTGGGCTGGCCGGACTTGGCGTAGGTGATGCGGCCACGGGTGTTGGACTGCTTCACCTCGTCGTCCTTGATGTTCTCCTCTCGCCACACCGCGGCGACCTCGGGATAGCCGCTGACGCCGAACTGAACCATGAAATTGTCGATGGCCCGGAAGAACGCAATATCCTCGAAGAAACCGATCTTCACCAGGTTGTAGAAGCGATCTGCGCCGCGCGGGGACCAGTCGCGGGTGACCTGGATGACCACATCGCCCTTGGTGGTCTCGAACTTGACCTTGAAGCTGGCGGGGGCCTGCTCGAGGGCCTTGGACGGATCGGTCAGGGCCGGGTTGGCACCCTCGGGTAGCTTCCAGACCTCGGGCTGGGCCGGCTTGGGCGGAGGCTCCGGCTTGACGACCTCTGCCGGTACTGGCGCGGGCTCCGGCTCCGGTGGCGCGACCTCTTCGCCACCACATGCGAAGAAGAATGCGGACAAGGTCAAAGTCAGGAACAGGTTGCGCATGAGATCGTCTCCGAGAGTTGCTGCGCCCTGTACCGCATCCGCGGAGCAACTACAAACAGAGGCCAGAGAGATCGATGACGATTTCGTTGTCGCCCTCCTCGCACTCCTTGGCCGCTCCGTCGCCGCCAACGGGTCCGCCGAGCAGCGGATCGTCGGCCACTGCGACCAGGTGATCCCACTGCGCCCAGCCCGCGACCTGGAACTCGACCGGGTCCGACAGGGTGGCTGGACCGAGGAGGCTACCGAGAGTTTGTTCGGCCAGCAATGTACGGGCGCCCGCGGCATCTACACCGTAGAGCGAGACGACCACGTCCGGTGAGGCCGAGATGTACAGGCCCTCGTTTCCGACCTGAACCCAGACGATGGCGTCGGGACTGCAGCCGTTCTGGCAGGTCTGACCCTCGGCGAACAGATTGCTGGCAGCCAGCGCGCCAAACGAACCCGGAGCCTGGAGCCGGAAGCTGTTGTAGTCCTCGGTCGTGTACGGCGCATAGTTGGGATCGCAATAGCCGATGTCGCCGTCGTCCTCGACGTTGGTGATGAAGTAGGCGTGCTGGTTCCAGACCTTGCGAGCGCTCACCCAGTCGTCGTCGGACGCACCCAGAGCGTACAGGCCATAGTGCCCCTCGAACCCAGGGAGATGTGAGTTTGTAACTAGAATTTCGGCCTTGCCATCGTTGTCGAGGTCCGCCACGAGCGGGTACTCGTGAATCGTCCAGGACTTGTGCTCGGTGTCGATCAGGTACGGAACCAGCCGGTCCCAGGGGTCGAGACCCGCGGTCGCGTCGATGCCCCACACATAGATGGCCTCTTCGTCGCTGAAGACGACCTCGGCAGCGCCGTCTCCGTTGAAATCGAAGACCGTCGACCCGGTGGAAGCGCTGGACCAATCCTTGGTCTGAGCCATGGCGAAACGCTCGAAGCGATGTCCATTGGTCTCGTCGAAGTGGTAGACCGAGTACCAGCAGGCCCCGGCAACCGCGATCTCGTTGTCACCGTCGCCGTCGAAGTCCGCGATGGTCGACGGGCCGCCAAAGGACTTGCTTGCCAGGTCGCAGTTCGGATGCACTGGCATCGAGTTCCACACATCGGGATCGTCGGTCGGCGCATTCGGGATCTCGGCGACTAGCGTGCACCGGTTCAGGCCATTGGGGTCGTAGTCAGGGACACCGTGGTAGACGCTCACCCACTCGTTGCCGGTGACGACGATCTCGGGTTCGCCCTGGATATCGCCGGGGAAACGCCCAAGGTCGGCAACCGAAGGATAGCCGTCGATGGCGGGCTGCCAGACGTTGGCGACATAGGTGCCCAGCTCGCAGAAGACCGCGCCGTCGGCCTCGTAGACTGTGCGCCCCGCGACGACCTCGAGCTCGGCCCCGTCTCCGTCCATGTCGTAGGCAAAGGCGTGATATCCGCTGTTCCAGTACCCCTCTGGATACGGGTAGTCGACGCGTCCATACCAGCCGCGGCCGCCGGTTCCGTACCACTTCTGCGTGAAGTCCGGATTGAAGACCGCGCGGCCGTAGATCATCTCGAGAGAGCCGTCGTTGTCGAGATCGGCGATGGCGGGACTGTGCCCGCCGCAGTTGTAGTTGGAACCGCCATAGACCGCCTCCAACGTCAGATCGATGCCCACCGGACCCGTCGTGACCTGGTACATCGCCGGCCAGCACAGGCCGTCGCTCCGCCGGGTCACCAGGGTCGCGATCTCGAGGTTTCCATCGCCGTCGATGTCACCGGTGGCCAGCCCAGCGTAGTGATAGGGCGCGTATTCGTCGGTGCCGTTGTTGTTGGTGTTCCACGACCACAGCGACGTGGCGTGCACCGCAGATCCGTCGCCAGAGATGAGACGAAGCACGGCCTCGGCGGACTCGTCGGCGTGGGCCATGATCACGGCGATGTCAGGAATATCCTCGTCATCGACGATTCCGTCGTTGTTGTCGTCGTTCATCTGCGCAAGGTTTGGCGCGTGGTAGACACTCGCGAAGTCGGCGTGGTCAGCAAAGACGTAGGCCGTCGTGGCGATCCCGGTGGCCGGGTCGACCATCGGTTGGGTCATCGACCACTCGATCTGCGAAGAGAACGCCATGCCCGAGGGGTTCGGGACATACTCGCAGTCCCCCAGGGCGGCGATGGGGCCACCCGTCGGAGCGGTGGCACAGGCATCGTCGGTGTCACCCGTGTTCGTCGTCGTCGTCGTCGTGTTGCCGGTGAAGGTCGACGTGGTGTCGGTGGTAGTGCCAGTCCCCGTGTTGAAGGCATCCGTGTCGATGCCCTCGACTTTCTGCGATGTGGAACAGGCTGCAATGGCGACGAGAGAGCAGAGAAGAAAAAACCGATACATCTGGTCCTGCAGTCCCCGGAGTGGGGGTTGAGGCGCCTGTGCACGTCACGTGCCAAGCAAAGGCACGTCAAGAAGGGGTCAGAGGACCAACGTGCGACAAAAAGAACGCGCCCCAATGCCTAATTGGGGCACCTCGGAGCGTGTAATTTCGCGATGGCGACCCGTCAAGAAAGGGTCAGCGACAGCAGCACTGCACCTGGGTGGCCGGGGGCGGGTCAAGCCAACAGGCACTAGCCACGCCAGGCCGAGTCGATCGGGGTTCCCTTGTAGAGCTCGTCTTCCATCGTGCCGACCTTGCGCGCGACATCGACAAAGCGACCAGTCGTCGCCAGCAGCTGCACGATGAGGTTCCGGATCATGCCCTGTCGGAAGATGGATCCGGCCTCGGTGTCGGTGCCGTGCAGCTCCATGTATTTGACGCGGGGCATGGTGAGCACGACGCAGTCCTCGCGTGCCACACAGGTCGCAGTTCGCACACTTCGCAGCGCGATCGAGGCGTCGCCGAAGGCCTGGCCGGAAACCAAGGTTGCGACGGACTCGGCCTTGTCCTGACCGAGAAGCAGCACCACTTCGACCGAGCCGCTTGCCAGGACGAACATGGAGTCGCCGTCCTCGCCTTGGCGGCAGATGACGGCGTCTTTCTTGAACTCTTCGACCTCGAAGGCCTCAGAGATGTCCTGAACGACGTGGCCAGGGGCCCAGCTGAACAGATCGCTGGCTGCCAGCACTGTGGCCGCGTCGATGTCCGGCTTCTTCTGGCGCATGAAAGCCGACATCAAGCCGGAGAGCAGACCGGCACGCTGTGGGTGCAGCTCGAAAGCGGTGCCCTCGCTGTTGGAGCGGATGCTGTTGTTCATGGTCCGCAGGCGATCGCTGATGCGCCTGAGCGTGGCCCGCTCTAGAGCGTAGACGACCGGATTCCCCCGCTCGCAGAGGGCTGTGTAGCCCTCGTCGTCCAGGATCTGGAGCGTGACGTGGTTGCTCGCCGTCACCGAGGCCACTCGCGGGATCCGGGCGAAGAGCTCGACCTCGCCGATGATGTCGCGGGCGCCGGCCGTGCCAATCTTCACGTCCCCCTGATAGATCTCGCAGCTACCCGAAACGATGAAAGCGAGCGTGGTGTCGCTCTCGCCCTCGATCATGATCGCGCCACCCGCCTCTACCTCTACCTGCTGAAGCGCAGATGCGGCCTCCTGGGAAGCGTCCATGGACAGACCCGCGAACACGGGAGGATATGCGGCCAGCATTTCGGACTCCTTGGACCGTCTGCAGTCTCTATAACGAGAGCTTCGCTGGCAGACGTACCGTAAAGGTGGTGCCTTCGTCCACCTCGCTCTGCACTTCGAGGGTTCCCTGCAACATCTCACAGAAGAGGTGGCATATCGACAGCCCTAGTCCGGAGCCCTCGTACCGCCGTGTCGCGCTGTCATCTGCCTGCACAAAAGCCTTGAACACGAGGCGTATCTGTTCGGGAGTCATTCCGATTCCCGTGTCGCGGACGACGATGATCACCTCGTCGCCGTCTGCGGAGGACTCGCGATGAGCGTGGACGTGAACCTCGCCATCGGTGGTGAACTTTGCCCCATTGCTGACGAGATTGCGGACCAGCTGCCGGACCTTGGACCGATCCGTGAACATGGACCCCACGTCATCGACGTCCATGACCAGGCGATTGGCGTGCTTGGCCGCCACGGGGCGGATTCCAGCAACGACGTCCCGAATGATCGGGCCAAGCTGAAAAGCGCTGGGCTCGATCTCCATCTTGCCGGCCTCGATCTGGGTCAGGGCGAGGATGTCGTCAATCAGATCGAGCAAGTAATGGCTGGAGCTGAGAACTCTCTCTAGATCGCCCACCAGCTTGAAGTGACCGCCGCGAGTGCAGTCCTCGCGGATCATCTCCGTGTAGCCGATCACGGCGTTCAGAGGGGTTCTCAGCTCGTGGCTCATATTGGCGAGGAAGTTCTGCTTCGCCGCTTCTGCCCGCCTGGCCTGACCGAGGGCTTCGTGTTTGGCGGCCAGCTGCCCCTCGAGAGAGGACTTTGCTTCCCGCAGCTCGTTGATGATGGTTCGCAGTGAATCGGCCATCCGGGCGGCTTCCAACAGCGAGCTGTCTGCGATCACCACATCGCTGTCCTCGTCGTCCATCCGCGCCGAGACCGCGACCCGCGCTATGCGCTCGGCTTCGGTAGTCACCTGGCGGATGGGAGCGACGAGCCAGGATGCGAGCGAGGTCGCCACGGCGCCGGAGGCCACGACGGTGAGAATGCCGACGATCACAAGGCCCATCATCGTCCTGTAGTACTGGGCGAAGGCCTGGGATTCGTTGACAGCGACGATGAAGCGGGCGTGCCCTCTTGGCATGGGTATCGCCTTCGCCACCAAGGGAACGCCTTCGATCGTGGCTGGGCGGCTGCCCGGTTCGATGGTCACGAGTGCGTCGGGCCGAACCGAGCGCATCGCCGCAGCGACCACATTACCGCCCAGACTCAACGCGATCTCGGTGTCCGTGGCCGTCGCCAGCTCGGCGATCCAGGCGTCGTCGAGTCGTCGGCCGACGGACACACGGCCGCCTCCCGGCGTGGGCACGCTGACCACGTGCATGGCTTCGGCGCCTACGCCAGTGACACTGGGGACGCCGGGCAGATCGGCCTCCCCAATGTCTCCTGCAACGTCTGCGGGCCACACCTGTACGCGTCCAGCCGGCGACTGCACCACCAGCAAGTCCAGCTCCATGACCTCCCAGTTCTCGTCGATTCTGGCGGTTCCGACTGGTGTATACACATCGCCAGTCGCCAGCACGGCCGCGGCCCCCTGAAGTGCGGCTGCATCGGTCTCGAGCCGATCGAACAGGACCCGCTCAGCCTTGGCGATATCGGCTTGCAGCTCCGCGACCAGACCCGAGCGAAGGGAGAGCGCCACGACGCTGAGGCTCAAGAAGTTTGCGACTCCTACGAGGAGGACTGCCAGGACGACTATGCGCGCCCCGAGGCGCATCGACTAGCTGTCGCCCAACAGGGCTGCGATCTTCGACAGCAGTCGCGGGAAATCGATCGGCTTGGTCTCATAATCGTCACAGCCGGCGGCGAGCGCTTTTTCGCGGTCGCCTACCATCGCGTGAGCGGTCAGCGCGATGATGGGGATCCCATTGGTCGCGTCGTCGGACTTGAGTTTGGTGGCGACCGCCCAGCCGTCCATGACGGGCAGACTCATGTCGAGGAGAATGATGTCCGGGATCGAGGCAGCCTTTTCGACTGCCTCTCCACCGTCCACCGCGACGATCACTTCGTACTTGCGCCGACTGAGGCGCCTGGACAGCATGTCGCGGTTCATTTCGTTGTCTTCTACAAGCAGGATCTTAGGCATCGTGGTCCTTTAGAGCGGCGAGCAGCTTCTCGCCAACCTCACGGGCGACAATGTCCCGTATTTCAGCATTGTCAGCATTGATGAGGTCGGCGCGCAGGCCATCGAGCATTGTCAGAACGACGACCGACGAGGTGTTTTGTTTCTTTGCGGGAGGGAGTGGTGGAGCGGTGAGGTCGACTTTGGGTGGCGCTGTCGACACCGGGGCCTGGGACTGACCGCCCCGCCAACCGGGGTGGGTCATGATGTCGCCGCCGAGCGGTAGTGGTGGCTCGTCGCCCCCAATGCGCTCCATATGCTCGGTGACGTCGCGGCAGGCCGCCATGATCACGCCCTGCCCGTCTGCGCCGCGAGTGACACGACAGCTCGTCTCCACCCAGATGAACGTCTGATCTCGACGCTGCATCCTGGCGATGAACGTATAGGCCGGGGGTAGCGTCGGACGGTCTTTCTGCTGGTTCTCGAGCTCGCGGCGATCGATCGGGTGAATCCAGTGGAAGAGCGGCTTCTTCTGGAACTCTTCTGGCTCGTATCCGAGCAGGGTCCGCGACGCGGGCGACACATAGAGGACCTTCCCGTCGACGCGGAACTGCACGATCATGTCGCCAGTGTTCTCGAGCAGGGCGCGATAGCGACGCTCACTTGCGATCAATTCGCGATGAGCCTGCACGAGTCCGAGCTGGGTCCGCATCCGGGCGTTCACGACGTCGAAGTTCAGGGGTTTGGTGACGTAGTCATTGGCCTCGAGCCGGAGCGCCTCCACGATGTCCTCGGCCTCGGTCTTCGCCGTCGCCATGATGACGGGGAGCTGGACCGCCGTGTGTTCCTCGCGGATCTTCTTGAGCACGTCGATGCCAGAAAGACCGGGCATCATCCAGTCGAGCAGGATCAGATCGAACCGGTCGTCCTGGATCGCGTCGAGGGCTTGCTGGCCATCTTCGGCCACAGTCACGTCGTAGCCCCGTCGAGACAGGCGCCGGGAAAGCATGTCGCGGTTCAGGGCGTTGTCGTCCACAACCAGGATGCGGCCTTCTTCGGACCTCTTGCGGCGCTTGCCCTTTCCCCCGACCCGAATCGCGGCTGGCTCGGATGTTGCGGAGGGGCTGACGACCGGAGGCGGAGGCGGAGTCGAGCCGCGCTTGACGGCCGGCGGGTCGGTTCTCGCAGCGCGCACAACGGCCTTGGGCGCCGAGGTCTTCTTTTTTGGAGGCGAGGCATCTTGCACGGGTGGAAGGCTCTTTTGAGCCCCGTCAGAGCCTAGGGTCTGCTCGATCTTGGCCAGGACCCGCTGCAGGCCAGCTGGACTCCCCGCGTCGCTGGCGAGGGTCAGCACCGGGATCGCGGAGGTGCCGGGATCGGTGTTCAGCCTCTTCACGGCATGCCACCGGTCCATCGCCGAGAGCGCCGGGTCCATCAAGATCACCTCCGGTTGGCGCCGGCGCGCGATCTCGACAGCGTCACCACCATTCCCGGCTGTAGACACCAGAAATCCGCGGTCCTTGAGGTTCGCGCACAAGGTGTCGCTGTCGGGGCCCGGGGGGGTGACGACCAATAGACCTGTCAAGCGCTCTCTCCCTCGTTCTCGCTGCTACCAGACAGCATAGCCTTCGCAGCCCTCAGGGCGTGCTGGTTGACCTTGTCGCGCACGATATCAATCAACTCGTCGCGCGTGTATGCCCCTTTCTGGAGGATGCGCTCGACGCGGCCCCCAAGCTGCTCTCTCTGCTCATTAGTAAGATCCATCGCGGTGATGACGACGACGGGAATGTCGCGCCACTCCTCGTGGCGATCGATCTCGGCGACAAACTGAAAACCATCCATCTCGGGCATCATGAGATCCAGAAGTATGGCGGTCGGTGCGGGCGGCTTGCTCAATGCCTCCAGGGCTTCGTGTCCGTTCTGTGCTTCGGAGACCGCCCAGCCATCCCCCTCGAGGGTGCGGCGCACGATCTCGCGAACGTCCGGCTCGTCCTCGACCAGGAGCACGTGGAAAGGCGGCTCGTCCTGGAAGCGCCCGAGGGTCTTCACCAACCGTTTGCGATCGATCGGTTTGGTCATGTAGGCGGCGGCCCCCAGGGCGTATCCCACCCGCCGCTCGTCGAGCATAGACACCATCACGACTGGGATGTGGGCGATCTTGGGGTCGTTCTTCATCGCGGCGAGGACCGACCAGCCGTCCATGCCGGGCATCATCACGTCCAGGGTGATCACAGCGGGATCGAACTCCAGGGCCCGCTGAACGCCCTGTTCCCCGCTGGAGGCCGTCGCGACATTGAACCCCTCCTTGGCCAGCATCCGGGCCAAGAGCTCTCGCACCCCTGGATCGTCGTCGATGACGAGCACTCGTGACGTGGCATCCGAGCGCGTGATCTGCAGGGCCTGTTCCTCGTCGGAGGTCGAGGGTCGCGTCGTGTTGGCTGGCAACCGAACCGTGAACGTCGAGCCCGCCGCAACCTGGCTCTTGACGTTGATGTCGCCGCCCATCATGTGGCAGAAGCGCCGGGAGATCGCCAGCCCCAGGCCCGTCCCACCAAACTTCCTCGTCGTCGAGGCATCGGCCTGGATGAACTCCTGGAACAGCTTGCTCATCTGGACCTCGGACATGCCGATGCCGGTGTCGCTGATCGTGAAGCTGATCCAGTCAGCGTCCACTGGCTGATAGCGACTCACCTTGAGAGTCACCGTGCCGCTCTCGGTGAACTTGCAGGCGTTGCTCAACAAGTTGAGGAGCACCTGGCGGAGCTTGGTCTGGTCGGTGACCATCGTGCCCACATCCTCGGTGCACTCCACGATCAACCGGTTGTCCTTCTTGGCAGCCAGCGGGCGTGCGAGCTCTTCCACGTCAGCCACCGTTCGACGGACATCGGTGGTCTCCATGTAGAGCTCCATCCGACCCGCCTCGATCTTGGACAGGTCGAGGATGCTGTTGATGAGGGCGAGAAGATGGCGTCCCGCGGCGTGGATCTTCTCGAGATCGGGGATCAGGTCTTCGTGCCCGATGTCCTCCATCTCCTCTTTGAGCATCTCGCTATAGCCGAGGATCGCGTTCAGCGGAGTGCGGAGCTCATGACTCATATTCGCGAGGAAGGCGCTCTTTGCGCGGCTCGCCAGAAGTGCTTGGTCACGGAGCTCCGACAGCACCTGGTTGACCTTGCGCATCTTGTCCTCGCTCTGGAGGCGCTCGGAGATGTCACGGATCTGGTAGACGTGGACCTGATCGCCGTCCATGCCGATAAAAGTGTCGGTGAGCTCGATCGGGAACAGCTTGCCGTCTTTGTGGCGCCCCTCCATTCGCCACTCGATGCCGAGCACGTCATCGTGGCCGGTGCGCCGATAGGTGCTGACACTGCCCTCTTGATCGCCATGTTTGGGGATCAGGATGTCGATGCCGTGTCCGACCAGCTCGTCCTCTGCGTAGCCAAAGATGCGCTGCACGGTGGGGTTGATGGAGAGAATCCGCGTCTCCCCGTCCATTACGAGGATGCCGTCCATGGACATCTGGACGATCGCATTGGCGACTCGAATGTGTAGGCTGTCGGAATCGACCGCGTCTGCTTGTGTCGCGCGAATGGCCATCGGTTGACTGGCCTGGACCGTCAGCTCACCAAATCGCCAGCCGATTATGGCGAGCGCCAGCGGGGCAAAGTCGCCAACCCAGATGACCGGATTCGAGAGGTGGATCTGAAGTATGCCCGCCGGTGTCCACGGTCCTCCGTCGCTGATCAGCGCGAGAACCCAGCAGAGGATCATGAGGGCCACACCCAAGGCCGCGCCCAACGCGGCTTGTCGGGTCGCGTCTTGTTCTGGTCCGCTGTCACCCATGCGTGGTCGTCAATACCCTCGTGAGCGCGAGTCTACCCCGGCAGCCCCCGGCCCGTCACGCGAGCAGCCCGATGGTATCGTTCGCCCCATGATGGATGGGCTCCTCTTGATGGTCGTGGGAGCGTTGGTCGGCGCGATCCTGACCGCCATGCTCGCTGTCGTCATCTTCCTCGCTGGAAAGGCCAGTCAGTCGGCGGAATCGACGGCGCTGTCAGCTCGTAACGGAGAAGGCAGCTGGAGAGTACTCGTCGAGTCATCCCTCGATGCCGTACCCGACTGGGTCATGCACGTAGGGGCCGACGGGATTGTGGTCGAATGCAATGCTCCGACCGGCGGGCATTTCCCGTACGCCGATCGCGACGCGACCGGAAAGCACATCCGGGAGGTCTACCCCGAGTCGGCATTGCCGACGTTGTTGGAACACATCGACCGGGTTCTGGAGACCGACAGACCGCTGAACTTCGAGTTCTTGCACACGAGCAACCACCGCTATGGAGAGGCCCGCGTGTTCCCCGTGGGCGGCAATGTGCTCCTCGTCACGCGCGACATGACGGATCAGAAATCCAAGGAAGACTTCCTGCACCGCAGCAAGGAGCGGTTTGCACTGGCCGTTCAGGGTGCCAACGACGGCCTGTGGGACTGGGATCTCGAGTCCAACACGGTCTACTACTCGTACGCGTGGAAGCAGATCATGCGCGTCGACCCGACCGAGCAGGCCAACACCCCAGAGGCCTGGTTCGACCGGGTGCATCCAGACGACGTTGTGGCGGTGAAGGCCGCCCTGCAGGCACATCTGGACGGCGAAGCGCCGAGGTATGAGAGCGAGCAGCGCATCCAACTGCAGGACGGAAAGTGGCTGTGGGTCCTCACTCGCGGAATGGCAGTGCGAGATGCCCGGGGCGTCGCCCGCCGGATCGCCGGATCGCTCACCGACCTGACGAACCGCCGGGCCGTCGCCGTAAGTGAAGAGAAAGCCAATCTCCTCGAGCACGCCACCTCCTCGGTCGGGATCGGCATCGCGATGCTGACCGCAGGCCAAAAGATCATCGACGCCAGCAACATGCTCAAGGACATGACCCGCAACTGGCAGGACGTCTCGGCCTGGTGGGAGCACGTGCACCGCGAAGCGACCTTCCCGGACAAGACCCGATGTCCACGCTGCAAGAGCGAACAAATGGTGGGAACGGTGCTCGCAGAACTCGAGGAACCACTCATTGGCGTCAGCGGGCAAGGGCAGCCGCGACGGATTCGTGTGTTCGAGGTCGCCTTCGCCGGGCACGCCCACGAAATCGGCGCCCACGATGCCCACGTCCTCCTCATCAAGGATGTGACGCTCGAGACCATGTCGGAGCGCCAGCTGGTTCGCGTCAACGAAGAACTCACGGTCGCCCGCGACGCAGCCCTGGCCGCCAGTCGTGCAAAGAGCGCTTTCTTGGCGAATATGAGCCACGAACTGCGAACACCTCTGAACCACATCATGGGCTACAGCGAGATGCTGGGCGAAGAACTCCAGGACCTCGAAAGGCCCGAGCTCGCCTCCGACGCTCAGAAGATCCGAACTTCTGGCGTACACCTCCTGGATCTGATCACTGGGATCCTCGATCTCTCGAAGATCGAAGCCGGGATCAGCGGGATCGAGCTCACGACCTTCGCCGTGAAGGGCGTCATCGAGGCCGCCATCGACAGCAACCGGGCACAGCTCGACAAACACAGCAACAAGCTCCAGCTGGAGGTGCAGCCAAACCTTGGGGACATGCTCGCCAACGAGGACCAGATGAAGCGGATCCTCTCCAACATCCTCTCGAACGCCGCCAAGTTCACCAAGGATGGAGTGGTGACCTTGCGGGCCTACGCCGAGCCGAAGAACGGCCGCGAATGGCTGGTCTTCAGCGTCGCCGACACCGGCATCGGCATGAGCCAGGAGCAGATCAATCACCTCTGGGAGCGGTTCTACATGGCGGACGAGACCTCGACACGCGGCGAGGGTGGTGCTGGCCTGGGCCTGACGCTAGCCCACCGCTTCACAGACATGATGGGCGGCGCGATCCATGTGACGAGTGTGCAGGGTCAGGGTTCGACGTTCCGGGTCGTGTTGCCGCGGAGCGTAACGATCGCCGCAGAGTCTTGATCGCCAACGGAGGGATGAATAGGCCCCCTTTCAAGCGACTTCTCCCTCCAACAGGACCTTCTCTCCCCTCCGCAGAAGCGGCCGCAACACCATCAGCGGCTGCACGACGCCAGCCACGGATGGGTTGCAAATGGTCTGGGCGATGTGCTCGTCAACGAGCCACTCGTGGCGGTGCTTGGGTCCGACGCCAGTGGGGATCTTCGCCTCGAGGGCGAGGTCTTCGGAGAGGCCTTTGAGGAGGCGGGCGGCGGCCTTCATCAGTTCCCGTGCAGGCGCGTCACGGGCTTCAGCAACGTCGCGACCAGTGAGGCCTCGGCGGGTTGCTTTCCCGATCTCGCCGACAAACCAGGTGGCAAATGACCCTGGGGGATCCGCGATCTCAGCACCACCAACCGCCCTCGCCCAGGCGGACAGGAGCGTGTCACCCGTAGGGACTCCCAGGACCCAGCCCACCTCTGAAGCCCCCACGCAGGCCTCGGTCCACTCGTCGAGGAGAGCGTCAATCAACACATCCTGGCGCTGGATGGCGACCCAGTTGGCCACCGGGGAGGGCCGCCGGGTGGGGGGCCGAATGGGCGGGGGATCTGTCGATATCTTGCGAACTGGGGGCTCTTCGTCCGCTGGTGGCGCGGGTTCACGCACTGTCTCAGGTACAGATTCGGGCGCCGTCTCAGCGGGCACGGGTTCGGAGGCCTTGTCGGGTTGCGATACGGGCGCGCTCGGTCGTACCGCTTCGTTCCCGAGCCGCGCTCGCTCGAGCTCCTGCAGCTCCAGCTCCAGCTCCAGGGTTCGCCGATAGAGCACGACGAGGGCGACCGCCTCCGCGACCACCGCGATGCTCAAGAGCACCAACCAGCCCGTCACGACGGTTCCTGGCCGCCAGCGGCTAGCTCCGCTTTGTCGGCGCTCACCGCCGTCGGCTCACTGCCGGCACTCGACCCACCGAGGAGGTTCAAGCGGGGCAGGATCAAGTCGAACTCGATCTGGCGACCTCCGCTGAGGGGTCCAAGGACGAAGCAGTCCTCCTCTGTGCGGAGCAGGGTCTTGCTGGTTGTCCGCGGGCGACGCCCTTGATGGCGACGCGCCGTGCCTTGGGCGATCGTCACATAGGGCTCCCAGTCACGATCCTCGGATAGCCCCTCGACCACGATGCACAGATCACCGGTCAGTGCGGTCTCGCGGGGTAGCGGTCGCGGCGGAGGCTCCTCGGACGAGGTCCCGAGATCTTCGACGAAGTCAAGAGCATCGCGCTCCGGAACCACCTGGGCCGAGCTCCCCGGTCGAAGATCCAAGCGGCGAGTGATGAGCCAGGGACGCTGGGTGGACGCCGCCTGCAGATAGGTCGCGGAGTCCATCACGGCGATGTCGAAAGAGAGCAACAGATGCGACGTCTCGGCGTTCGACTGCAGGAGAGCAAATAGCCCGCCGCCGTTCACGGTCAAGGTCTTGAGGTCCGCATTGGGGTCGATCTGACCGGCATTCCCATAGGATCTGCGCACCCATTGATTGGTCAGGTGGATGACCCTGCCCTTGAAGATCTCTCGAATGCCCTTCGTGATCGGACCGAACTGCGACGCGCGACCCGCTACGAGGACGACGACCTCGATGTCATCGGCGGCCGAGATGTTGTTCATCGAGCGCTCCATCGCCTCCCGACAAGCGGCGAGGAACAGCTCGATGTCGCGTGCCAGACCCGGTATCGGCTTCACGGTCTGGGGCTCCGACTCGGCAATCTGCACGACCGGCGAGGTGACCTCGTGGGTCACATCCACGGCGAGCACCTCGGCCTCCTCGAACAGCCCCTGGAGCTCGGGCCGCTCACGGAGCGCCTGCCAAGAGATTCCGCCCTCGGAGAAGAGGTCGTCGGGACCAACCCGTCGCTCCGACACCCACCGCCTCAGCGTGTCGAAGTCGCGCAGGTGGAAGGTCCGGCCATCCTGCTCGAGGTACAGCTCCGCGGGATCGCTCTGCCCTTCGCTCTCCTGGACGCGAACATCGCGGTAGTCGACGATTGTGGGCGCGCCATCTGCAGCATCGGGGAGGATCGCTGCTGCGGAGAGCTGGACCCGCTGGGCATAGCCGCACTGTCGGCATCGGAAGCGGAAGGCCCGGTTGGAGGCAAAAGCCCAGAGCGGCAGGGTGTGGATCTCATCGCACTCGGTGCAGCGCACGCGGGCTTTTTCTGAGGACCGCCTCGGGCGGAGGCCCTGTGGAGAGGACTCGAAGAGCGGGTGTTCGCGGACGTCTGCCGCCTGGATCTCCCCGCGACCGTTGAGAACTGCGGCGTGAACCTCCGGAACGGTACTGTCACCAAGACCCGCCGCCTCGGCGGCCAGCAGCGCTACCAAGGTCGTGGTCACGCCCTCCGCAGATCGTATCGTCGTGCTCGACAGGCTCCTCGCAAGGGTGCGCACGTTGAGCCCCGGCTGCGATGAGGGCTGGATGCACTTGAGCGCGTCCGCTAGCTCTCGGAGCGCGGTCTGGTTGCTGAGGGCTTCCGAGGTCGAGCGCACGCTGGGAAACGGATCCGATGGGATTGGAAAGCTCCGGCCGCCGTCCTCTTCGGTCTCCGGTCCGCGGACCAGGCCCACCTGATCGAGGTGCCGATACAGGACCGAGTAGAAGGCGCGCGTCACGTCGTTGCCGGCGAGGTGGTGCGACAGGCGCTGGGGATAGGTCATGTGGCTGACCGTGTGCTCCTCCCCGTAGGCGTCCGCCGTGCACAGGAACCCGCAGACATCGGTCGTTCCCCCCCCGAAGTCCATGACCCAGTAGTAGCGAGACGTCGCCGGATCCATAGGTTGAACCTCGAGATCTCGAAACAGACTGGGAACGGCGACCAGGAATGCCTCCTCTCGGAAGCGCAGCTCGCCCTTGCCCTCGCCCGTCCAGATCACCTCGTCGAGGACGGCGGAGAACGTCTCGTGCATGGCAGAGACAAAGCGCGGAAGCGTCGCCAGGCGGGGTGGGAAGGACACCAGCACATTGGCTTCCTCGAGGGGGAACCAGGCCATGCGATCGCGGACCTCGAGCAGGAATCGCTTCAGGAAGAACCTGGCTACCTCGGTCGCGGGCACGTGATCGGGGCAGCCGGGATGGGCTCCGTCTCCAAAGCGGAGTCCCATCTTGATCAGCGTGGTGTAGAGCGAGTCGGCCGCCGGCTCGTCGGTGAGCTGCCAGGTCCCGGTGAGATCGGGACTCAGATAGACCCGCGATGGATAGATCGGCCCCTCGTCGAACATCACGCTCACGACCCGCGGAACATAGCCGTCGAGGAAGGAGACCGCTGCGCACGTGCCCTCGGTTCCCAGATCGATGGCAAGCCACGGGGTCCGTACCTTTCCGCCCTCGGTTCGACTGCGATTCAGCCGTGCAAAGGGCCCATTGTCAGTACGAAAGACGTGATCCCCCTCGATCACGCCGCGTCTGGGTCGACCTTTGAAAGCAATGGTCAGCTTCAGGCGGCCGTCGGCTGCCTCCCGGAGGCGGTGGATGTCGATCACGCAGGGCAGCGAGCGCACCTGGCCCGCGTACATGTCGATCTCCGGCCCCTGCCAATGGCCGACAACCCGCCCTCCGAGCCGTATCTCGGCACGTTGGATTCGCACCGCTTCGACGGTCTCGGGCAGCGAGATCCGCAGGTTCAGCTTCACCTCGCAGCCGCTGGTGTTGAGCCCCAGGAGATCGTAGAGCACCAACGTGGTGGCGTCGGCGCTGAGGATCTCGGGCCAGACACAATCGGTGGGCTCCTCCAGGGCGGTAAGGCGCGCGTGACGGACGGAGTGGCTGCCACCGTCGAGGGGTGTATCCCAGTAATGCAGCATCGATCCCCAGGTTCGCCCTGCCTGATGGGAGTCGACAGCCAGAGGTTGAATGCGCGGTCGCGGATCGTGACCTCCGAGCGCCCCATTCCAACCCACGGCCTCTATGCCGGCCTTGATCGCAGGTTCAACCGGAAAGATTGGAACGAGCTTCACGGTCTCTGGACCCTTGTCTTCCTGCTCGGGATCCGGATCTTGTACCCAACAGGCGGGCGGCAGCGTCGGGCCACTCATGGGTGCGGGCAGCTCGATCCAGTTCTGGGCGACACCGCGGAGACTGATCGGCCCCTCGTTTGCGCTCAACCATCGATAGTGGGGGTGGTCGTCGAACTCACTGGAACGCAGCGGTAGCTCGGCCTCGAACGGCGTGATGTACAGATACCACTGGAACTGTCGCTCGGACTTGCCGTCGGACAGCACCAGTGACAACGACAGGCGCACCCAGGGCACATCCTGGAGCTCGTTGCTGAACCTACGGTCCCAGGTGACCTTCACATCCATTGGGTGGAAACCGAGGTCCTTCGCTCCCCTCCCCGCCGGCCTCATCTCGGTCTCGACAGCCTCGATGGTCAGACCCGGGAAGGTCCTGCCGTCACCGTCGGTGGGCAGTCCGTTCGGCCGCAAGGTCGCCTTGACGTAGCCTCGGGTGTGGTGACGAATCCAGGCGTTTGCCGTGACTTCGATACGATCGGCGTCGGCCTTGGTGCACGCGTTGTGCACCACCAAACGGGGCGGCCACACCGACCCCAGCCGGAGTGGAATCCCGTTGTGCGGAGAGAAGCGCTCTCCGAGGTCTCTCGCTGTTGGCGGCGTGCTGTTGGACATCCCCAGCGGCTAGTCTAGTGCATGGCGGAGCTACCCACCGCTCGGTCCAAGCTGTTGCACATCGAGGAGCGCCCGACGGGTGCGGGGCCGCGTGAGCTTCTCCAGGTCTTCGGAGTGCAGGCAATCCATCATCGCGGCAATTGCCAGGCTGGCGTGGACCTGGAGCATGGCGTGGACCGGGTGCTCGAGGTGCTCGAAACGCACGCCATACAGACCGATCTGGGCCGCTAATGTCGGAGACGGACCGAGTGTTGCCAGCTCGATCAGCTTGCCCACGGTCTCGGCGCCATCGGCCCGGCGCGGAAGGCCAGCAATGCGTTTCTCGAGGTGCCCTCGGAGGCGAACCAGCTGCTCGGGATCGTGGGCAAAGAGGTGTAGGGCACCATGGGGAAGCAGGATCAGATCGGGCAGGACGAGGCTGTCCGAGATCACCTCGTGCACAGACAGCGACTCGTGTCGGATCACCCGCAGCTCGCCAACCACCAGGCCCACGAGCACATAGCAAGCGGCGCGCACCAGTCCGACCAGCGTGGCGACATTGTCACCTTCCGGTGGAGGAAGCACCAAATCCGCCATCCGGTGCTCCGTCTGCGCCGATCGATCCGCCTCGGCACCTGGTAGCGAGAGCGCCTCGGCACGCTGCCAATAGATGGCACAGGTCTGCAGTCTCGGCGCCACCACGACGAGCATGCCCGTGGCGGTGAGCCAGTTCATCAGAGCCGGCTCGACTGGACGCTCGAGGTGCAGTTCGACCTCGGATCCCGCCGACTTGGCCAGGGCTTGACGCAGGACCGGCGGATCGCGCCCATGCAGAACGACGAGCAGGCAGGCTTCGTAGGAGGGAACCTCACGTACGGAGTCGGTCAGCCCGTGCACAGCGACGGCAAGTTCCTGCTGGAACCCCTCGAAGTCGCGATCGTCAGCCATGCCCAGACGTCTGCGAGCGAGGGCGTCGGTGGCGAGGCGATCGAGCTCGGCGGCGCAGGGAAGACTTTGAATTCGCGCCGAGAGGAGCGTCCTGAGCTGTGCACCCGTCGGAGCTGCCCAGCGTACGAGCCGATCGTCCCGGACCGCCTGGTTGCACTGGGTGTCGATCCGGCTGTCGATCCGGCCCAGAGCCTCCTCGAGTGCGGTGCGCACGGCCACCGCTCGCTCGCGCAGGGACCGCAGCTCGCGACTGGAGGCAGGCGCATCGGGATCCCGGGCCCGCTCGACGAGGTTGCCCAGGATCCGTCCCATGGAGGCGCTGTACTCAGACTTGAACAGGTCAAACCTGCCCTTTACTAGGGAGAGAGCGACGCCAGAGCCCGCTTCCCGCTTTCGCACGACATAGGAGTGCAGACCGGCGAAGGTCTTTCGCCAGGCCGCGATGTGCACGGTCCCATCCTCGGCGGTGGGCGCAGTTCCGCTCATCAGGTCGTCGAGCTCGTCAACGAGACTGCGGGGGTAGGTCTCGCGGATCGCATCCAGTCGGGACGACAGGCTCTGGCAGGTGTAGTTGATGCCCACCGCCGTGAACTGGCGCAGATGGTGCAGCCGCATGCGCTCCACTTCTACGACCGCGCGAGCCACCTCTCCGATGTCGTCGAGGATCGGGCGAAGCACGCTCTCGATCTGCTCCACGAGCGGCTCGTCACCTCTAAAGACGACCTGGTCGAGGGCGGCCCGGACGCGGCGCTGGGTGTCGGCTTGCACATCTCCTTCCGGCAGCCTCGCCCGCGCTTCTTCCGGAGATACGGACTCGGCTCCCGCGATATCGACTGGAGGGCCGGTGATCAAATCGTGCAGCGCCCGGTAGGTGGCCATATCGACCGCGAGATCGGGCAGACCGGCCGCGTAGCCCATGGGCACGTGTACCAAGTGGAAGAACTGCACCGGTGCGGCCGGCAGGCACCAGGTCGGCGGCAGATCGAGCACCGGACCGAGATCCACCGGCTTGCTTCGGGGGATCGCGAGGGATTCCGGCGAGCGAGCCGACTCTAGCGCAACGTCGAGAACCCGCTCCGGCTCGGCGTTGTAGATGACGTTGGTGATCCCCTCCCGACGGAGAAGCTCGGCGAGCACAACCTGGTTTCGGCGAATGGGCGCCGCACGTGCCGGGTCAATGGTTCCGCCGAGAAGCACGGTGATGGGACGCTTCAGGGTTGCGAGCTGCCGGGCAATCGGGACCACCCCAGCCTCGTCCAGCCAGGAGACGATCAGCACCCGATCCCACTGCGAAGCCGCCTGTGCGACGCCAGCGCTCTGCACTTGTGCGCACGCCCAGAGCATCTCGGTGTTGTTCTTGAGTTGCTGCTCGTTCAGCAGCTTCCACCGGTCGGCATCCGGGCCGTGGAACGTCCCCGTGGCCGCATACCCGACCATGGATGCCAGATCTTCGTCGATGGGCGTGATCGGCTCGGAGCGAATGCGCACCGTGGGCACATCCTCACCCGCCTTCAGGTTCAAGCGACTCGCTACCGGTCCGACGATGACGATTCCCAGCTCAGCCAAGGGTCACCAGATACAGCCGGAGGGCGAACCAAGCTCCAAAACCAGAGGCGAGCAGGAGCACGAGGATGCCGGCGAAGACCCGTCCCGGCCACTTGGCGCGGACTTCTTCCTGCGCGTCCGCGATGATGCTAGCGAGGGGTCGCTGCCGGAGTGGATCGTCGTCGGGGCCGACCGCGCGATCCCAGTGCGACTGGAACGCCCGCTCAGCCTGAACCTTCTTGAGACCCAGGAAGGTCAAGGCAAACCCCGTCATTCCCAGGGCGAGCGCCATGATGAGTGCCAGGGGCCAGGGCCGAGTATCGACTCCGGAGACCGACAGGGACGTCACTGTGATGTCGTGGAAAAGCGGGCGAGCAACGTCGCTCGTGACGGGCTCAATGGCGCTCCAGAGTGGCATCGGTCGGTCCGATGCGGCGGCGTTGTGAGGACCGAGTTCTGCCAGCGCCGCCGCAATGGCGCCAGGCTCTCCTCGGAGCTTCATGGTCCCGGTCAGGCGAGTCTCGGCGAGTCGCGGATCGAGACCGGACTGGGAGACGAACGCCCGCTCGATGGCGTTGTCGGCGAACCGCACGACCGCGCCCCCGGTGCAGTCCGCCGTGAGCTCGCCAATGTCGATGAGCTGGCCGCCGGACTCCATCTCGCCGGTGACCACCACCCCATCGCACGGCACTCCAAAGGTGCGCTCCGGCGCCTCTAGTCGCCAGACCCCGTCCTCGGGCAGGTCGATGATGCGCTCCACCGATCGGGCCGAGGCGGGCTCGCGGATCCGGACCATCTCGATGGACATGGTCTCCGATGTCAGCTGTGCAACGAGGCCATCGATGAAGGCATTGACCTCGATCGATTGTCGCGCCGTCCCCACCCCAAGCACGAGCACCGCCACCGACATCTCGTAGGGCCGGCGCAGTGATTCCCAGGGGAAGCCTTTCTCTCCGGACCAGCAGCCCTCCCCCTCTTCGGAGAACAGCTTGTAGGTGTAGCCGCGGTGGGGGCCCGGAGGCGGCGGCTCGACGGCGATCCGGAGCACTCCGACCGCAACGTGATCGAGGACCTCTACGTCGCCCATGTTCATGAGGCCGGCTACCGCTTTGCGTGTGCCATCCGCTGTCACGCAACGGTCGAGGTCCTTGGGATTGTCTGCGGCGGAAGGGTCTTCTTCGAACAGGTCGGAGAAGTGGACCTCCAGCCGGGGGCCCTTGCCCACATACTCCGCGCGCACCGCCGCAGCGGTCAGATACAGGCTGGTCGAGGAGTCCGGGTGGTAGTTCGGACCGATCTTTTCCCAGCATTTGTCCGCGGGGCCACAGTGACAGGGGTCGGCCGGTTGTTTCGCGGCACCGACGCAGCGGGGCAGGCGCGGCTCGACCGCATAGGGTTCACCGGGCCTTCCAGGGGTCCGACCGGGCGCCAGATAAGTGTAGACAACTGGATTTTCACCGATGACGCGAGCAATGCTCGTCGCGATCTCCTGGGCAACTGCCGGCTGCGCCCACTGACCGTTCCACCGCGGCGTGTACAGCGGCATGTTGAACTCACCGTTGTCCATGGTGACCACCGTCTCGAAGCTGGCGGCCTCGGCTCGTGGTGGCGCCAGGGCGAGCAGGCCCAGAAACAACGCCTCAAGCAGCCGCATCGAGCCTTCCGACGTTCGGGATGAGCAGAGCGCCTGCCAGGGCTTTGGAGAAGTACCGCACCGTGCCGAGCACCAGCACGCCCCCGGGAATGGGCGAAGGCACCTGGAGGAGCTGCTGCGGGCGGAGATTCGGATGGTGGATCGGCGGCCCGTCGGGATTTGGCGTGCGTCGGATCACCCATGGACCGGGAGACGCCCCGGTGACCTTCTTATAGGTCGCGATCAGCTCGTCCGACGCGATGGGATCGTGCTCGACCACGAGCCGAAGCAGCCCGGTGCCTTGATGGAGGCGGGTGTGATCGCGAGGCAGCCCCAGCAAGTGGGCGCTCGAGGCTTTCATTGGCGTCGGCTGAACCACACCGTTGCGCGCCAGTCCGTCGCGAAGGTCTCGGACCTCCCAGCTCAGGTAGCGAACCCCGGCGTCGGTCTGCAGCGCGCCGATGACCGTTCCGCCCTCTAGCCGCATCGAGGCCGCGCGGACCTGCGCCGCCAGGAAGATCGTGCCCTCGCCCCCCACATCCAGGGCGACGAGACGGCCACTGTCAGTGAGGTAGACGAGCACGTTCCCCGCCAGGCAGGGCGTGCTGTTGCCGTCTGCCATCGGGGCGAGCTCGAGAGCGCGCTCGATCACGGTAGGTGGCTTCACCTTGCGAGGCTGACCATCCCCTGGCGTCCACTCGTGGGCGACGCGGTTGATGCGGGGCCGCTCGCAGCCGTGGAAAGTGCAGAACTTGGCTTCGACGGGCAACAACTCGCCCATCTCACATCGCCAGGCAACCAGGCCACAGCAGCCCTCCATCCATCCCAGCCAGCCCGTCTGCTCTTCGAGAGCGACGGGGATCGGGATGTCGGCCCGACGGTCGGAATGGTACGGACAGTTCATGACCGGGAATCACCTGGAGAGGGCTGTCATCATGGCATAGACTTGCGGCCCTAGGTCAACACAGGACGGGAGTTCTATGCACCTGATCCCGCACCTCCTCGCCTTGATGCTGGCCTGCTCGTCAACCCCTCCCGCTGGCAACTCCACAACTCCGGAGGCGGACATCGACTTCGACAACACAACCATCCCCATCGAGGATGTTGCTCGCTACCCCCAACCGGGCACCTCACTCCCGGGCGCACTGTCATTCGCCCCCGACGCAGGCCCGATCCTGTTTCTCGACAGCGCCGACGGGAGCCTCACCCGACAGCTCTACGCCTTCGATCCAGCCACCGGTGACCGCCGGCAGGTCGTAGAGCCACCTGACGGAGGCATCACCGAGAAAGGACTGTCCCTCGACGAGCAGCTCCGCCGAGAGCGCCTGCGTGAGCGCGGCCTGGGCATCACCCGCTACACGTGGTCCAACCAGGGCGGCCGACTCCTCATCCCCATCCGCGGGGATCTCTACGTACAAGACGGCGTCGAAGGCGAGCTCCGGCTGGTCGTCGACACCGAGGGCGAGCCAGCTCTGGACCCACAGTTCAGTCGAGACGGCGAGCGGCTGGCCTTTGTGCAGGACGACGAGGTCTATGTGGTGTCCTCCAACGGGGGCACGCCCAAACAGATCACCCAAGGTGCACGTGGAACCGGCCAGACCCACGGCCTCGCCGAGTTCGTCGCCCAAGAAGAGATGTCCCGCCACCACGGCTACTGGTGGTCCAAGGACGGGGCGCAGATCGCGTTCACCCGGGTCGACGAGACCCACATCCCGACCTATCGGATCGAGCACCAAGGCAAGGAGACCCCCACCCACGAGGATCACGGCTATCCCTTCGCGGGCGAGGAAAACGCCGTGGTCGATCTGGCCGTCGTCTCCTCCTCGGGCGGCCTGCCGGTGTGGATGGACCTGACAGCGGGCGGAGCCGTGGAGGCCGAGTATCTCGCGCGCGTCCACTGGATGCCGGACGGTTCCATCATCGCCGAAGTCCAGGATCGAGCGCAGATGAGGCTCGATCTCGTCCGCCTCGATCCCGCCACCGGATCCGGGAGCGTGCTGCTCAGCGAGACCTCGGAGGTGTGGATCAACCTCGACAACATCTTCCACGCCTTCGATGACGGGCGCTTTCTGTGGGCCTCGGAGCGTTCCGGCTTCCGGCACCTCTACGTGGTCGGCACCGACGGCGAGGTGATCACCCAGCTCACCGAAGGCGACTGGATGGTCGACGGAGTGTCCGCAGTCGACGACGACAACGAGCTCGTCTACTTCACAGCGACAAAGGACGCAGTCACCGAGCGACACCTCTACGTCGTTCCCCTCGCGGGCGGCGATATCCGACGGATCACCACCGAGCCGGGAATGCACGGCGTGGTCATCGACCGCGATCAGGAGCGTTTCATCGACACTTTCGGCCGGCTCGATGCCCCTCCCACCGTGCGGATCCGCAACCTCTCCGATGGCGAAGTGCTCGCAACGCTCTTCGACGAGATCGATCCGCGCATCGCCGAGCTCGCCCTCACCCCGCCCGAGCTCGTGACGATGCAGAGCCGCGACGGCGTGAAGCTCCACGGCGCAATCTACCGCCCAGCGGGAGAAGGCCCCTTCCCCACTCTGATATCCGTCTACGGAGGGCCCCACGCCCAGCGCGTCACCGACAGCTGGGGACTGACCGCCGACATGCGCGCCCAGTACCTACGCGAGCTGGGTTTCTTGGTGTTCAAGCTCGATAACCGCGGCGCGGCACGACGGGGTCTGGCCTTCGAGGGTGCCCTTCGCCACGACATGGGCAACATCGAGCTCCAAGACCAGGTGGATGGAGTTCGCTGGCTCGTAGACCAGGGCCTCGCCGACCCAGAGCGCGTCGCCATGTTCGGCTGGAGCTACGGCGGCTACATGTCGGCGATGTCCCTCGCCCGCGCACCCGAGACCTTCAAGGTCGCCGTGGCGGGCGCCCCGGTCACGCACTGGGATGGCTACGACACCCACTACACCGAGCGATATATGGGCACGCCCCAGAACAATGCCGAGGGCTACGAGGCCAGCAGCGTCATGTTCCACGTGCCGAAGATGACGGGCAAGCTCCTGCTCGTGCATGGCCTGATCGACGAGAACGTGCACTTCCGCCACACCGCGCGCCTCCTCAACGCCCTGAACCGCGAGCGAAAGGACTACGAGCTGTTGCTGTTCCCCGACGAGCGCCACATGCCGCGACGGCTCGAGGACCGCGTCTTCCTGGAGGAACGAGTCCGCGACTTCTTCCTCGAGAATCTCTAGCCGTCTTTGAGGGTTCCCTCGGCCCGAGCCGCCAGCCAGGCCTCCATGAACGTGGTCAGCTCACCGTTGAGTACGCGGCTCACATCGCCGACGGTCTCACCGGTGCGCAGGTCCTTCACCAGCTGGTATGGCTGCATGACATAGGACCGGATCTGACTTCCGAAGTCGATCTTCTTCTTCTTGGCGTTCACCTCGGCCTGGGCTTCGAGGCGCTTGTCGAGCTCGAGCTGATAGAGCTTGGCCCGGAGCATCTTCATCGCCGTGTCGCGGTTCTTGTGCTGGGAGCGCTCGGCGCGGCAGAGAACCACGAGCCCGGTCGGGCGGTGGGTGAGGCGAACGGCGGAGTCGGTGGTGTTCACGTGCTGGCCGCCCGCGCCCGAGGCCCGCATGGTGTCCATGTCGATATCGGCGGGGTTGAGATCGATCTCGATCGTGTCGTCGATCTCGGGATAGGCGGCGACCGCGGCGAAAGCGGTATGTCGTCGGGCATTCTGGTCGAACGGGGAGATCCGTACGAGGCGGTGCACGCCGCTCTCGGCCTGCAGATATCCAAAGGCGTATTCGCCGCGAATCGCGATGGTGGCGCCGCGGATTCCGGCCTCTTCTGCGGGTGCGTTGTAGAGGAGTTCGGATGAAAAGCCGCGATGCTCGGCCCACTTCCGGTACATCTTCAACAGCATCTCCGCCCAGTCGGCGGCGTCGGTACCGCCAGCTCCCGCGTTGATCTCGAGGATGGCGTCCATGCGGTCTTCGTCGGCAGACAGGAGTCGCCTGGTCTCGAGCTTCCGCACTGCTGCCTCGAGCTTCTCGAGCTGGGACACCGCCTCCGCGGCGCTCTCGTCGTCGTTCTCTTCCTCGGCGAGCTCAAGCAGGATCTCGATCTCGTCGCGCAGCTCGGCGATCTCTCGGAAGTCGCGGAGCACACGCTCCAGCAGCCCCTTTTCCTTGAGGATCCGTTGAGCGCGGGTGTTGTCGTCCCAGAAGCCGGGAGTGGCGGCCTGGTTCTCGAGGTCGGCTACCTGTTGTTCGCGAGTCTCGATGTCAAAGGTACACGCGGAGCAGGTCAACGCGCTCAGACAGAGGCTTCAGCGCAATCTTGGTGTCTTCATACATCTGTGACGTTTAAGCGATCGGGCCTTCGTCGTCAGCCATCTGCGCTCTACTCACCAATCCAGACTCGACTCCAGCGCCGATGGCAGCGAGGATCCTGCCCTCCTCGGCCCGCATAATGAGCGCGTCGGCGTCGGTGAGGTGGTCGTATCCGAGCAGATGGCACAGGCCATGGATCAGGAGGATTTCGAGCTCGACCTGGAGGCCATGGCTGCACGCCGATGCCTGCCGAGCGGCGGTCTCGGTGCTGATCACGACATCGCCCAGGAGATCTGGACCCGGGCACTCTCCCTGGGGAAAGGACAGCACATCTGTCGGGAGATCCTTGTCTCTCCACTGGGCATTCAAGGGTTGTATGAAGGCGTCGTCGCACAGCACCACGGACAGCTCGGCATCGCCACGAGACACCGCCACG
>PJEL010000421.1_pt1 | contig 49637 bp, 36 predicted proteins | sample 1853271 | NCBI WGS metagenome assembly PJEL01 (sample SAMN08108733, study PRJNA415343) | Invertebrate metagenome, whole genome shotgun sequencing project. | host: Globobulimina | place: Sweden: Gullmar Fjord | collected 2015-08
CAGCTGATGCAGCACCAGCTCTTGCACAGCATGAGCCACCTCGGGGAGGACATTCCAGGCTGCACGCGACAGGCCCGTCAGATGGCTCGTCGGCTGAGCGCGATGGCATCGGCGCCAATCGTTTCTTCGGCCGGGCCTTGCGTGTTTCTGGCGTGCTGCATGTGCTCCATGCAGTCAGAGATAGAAAGGTCGTCAACTCGTCAAAGAAACCTGCCCCGCCGCCGGCACCAGCTCCCCCGGCTGAAAAACTGGAGGATCAGATCGATGAGGAATTGGCGAACAGTGCAATCAAGAAAGGGCACGCCAACCAGATTCCGACGGCCAAGGAATTGGCGGCACTCAAACGAGTACGTGCGAAACAGGAAGAGGCGAAGCGGTGGGAGTATTACCGCGACTGCCCCAAGAAACATTACATCTCGATGGCCGGTCGTCAATCGAAGGTTGTTCTTGAACAAGGCGAACGGTATGGCCTGCCAGCTCTCATTGGTCCCTCGGTGGATCTGGTCGAACTCATACGGCAGTTTCATGACTTTATCGCGTCGAACAAATACCGGTTGGCCGCCGAAGGGCTTGAACTTCCACCGGAGAATGAAGAGGACAAGGCTCGCTATGACAAAGCAAAGGCGGACGAGAAAGAAGCCACTGCGGATCTGCGCGACATGGACCGGCGTGAACGCCAGGGCGCGTTGATACCACGGTCAGTCGTACGCAAGTGCTTTGGAGCCCTCATCGCATCGCGCCAACAGACTGGAGATCTCTTACAAGAGCACTTTGGGCCGGATGCGCTCGAGATCTACAACAACGGGCTAGATGACGAAAATGTATTGGTTGCCCAAATCCTAGATGAGTATGAACAGTCAGAACAGGAATCAAACTCCGCTACATGAATGCCATCGATGTCCCCAATCTCAGTCTTCAAGCTGCTCGCGATGAATTCAGTCGGTTGTATTCATTCCGCGCACGCAAACGAAGGACCATGCGACAGTTTGCTGAAGAGATGATCAACCTGCCGACCGGCCGGTACAAGGGGTTACGTTTCAAGATCGATCGTCAGCCCTTCATGGGTGCATTCTTCGATGCAGTCGATAGTGGCAAGTACCGACGCATCATTGTCACCGGCAACGTGCAATCGGGTAAGACGTTCATGGCGGTGGCGATACCGATTATCTATCACCTTGTTGAATTCGGTGACACGCTCGAAAACTATGTCGTCTTGCATGGCACCCATCGTGAATTTGTTCGCAAGATCGGTTTGGTCGAATGCGAGCACGGCCAGAAAGATGACCAGTATTGAGCAGCAACCAGTTTGACATCAAGTGTTCCCGGTGTGGTGAATGCCGCACTGGGATCACGTTGAAGAATGTGCCGGCCGCCAACTGTGATAACCACGTTCGCAAAATGCTGGTGCAGTTGAAACGTAAAGGCTGGAAGGGCACGGAGCACTAAAGCCCGCATCGGTTGATTTGTCCAGCGTGTGCCCGGCGGCTCGCGGCTCCACAAATCTCAAACTCTCAAACTGAAGGACTGTTTACGCGATGACAGACACGATTGATTATGAACACGGTACATATCGCCAGCTCTTTGTGAGAGGCCCCGTTTATGGGGAGCGATTCAATGCGGTATCCCTGTTGGCACAGAATGCGTTCTTTCGGCTGATGTGCATCATGGATCAGAACACGATCTTCATTGCCGATCCTCGGAAGATCCGGCTGAGCGCATTTCCGGCGATGCTGGAGCAGGTTTCGGAAGGTGATGTAGTGGACTGGCTCAACGAACTGGCATCAGTGGGGCTTATTCGTCGTTATCACGGCGGCTCGAACCAGTTTGGTGTGTTTCTTGATTCACCACCCCAGCCCAATGGAGCAAACGGCAAGGCAACCAAATCAGCATCGCCCAAAGCTCCAACATCAATCGATGATGAACGCTGGATCGACCCGCCCAATTGTGACATTCGATTCAAGAAGATAGGCAAGCCGGTACAACTCGCTGAGGACCATCAGGGCGGCTCGGAAAGCTTGGATAGCTTGGATTCTTTGGATGAGCTTGGGTCGTTAGGATCATCTGGATCGCCAAAACCTCAATCCAAGACACATAACAATAACAATAACTATGAAAAGGAAAAGAAAAACAACAACAACCAGAATCAGAGCGCAGAGCCAGAATCAGAGTTGTTGTTGTCGTCTTCTTCTCAATCTTCGAGTGGGGAAGCAGCAGCAGAGGCAACGGACCAAGCAACACCCGAACCCGACCACACTCGATTCGTCGAACGCTTGAACGCCATTTGCAAGACCTTCCGCACGCGATTCAATATCTCACGGAGCACGATCGACGGTTGGACGAAGAACATCACCCGCAAAAAGGCGAGTTGGTCGCTGGAGCGATTGGAATTGGCCTTAGCTGCGGTGGAATTCAACATCAAACACACGGACATCAAGAATCAAACGGCGTACATGATTACTGCCGTCAACGAAGGCTGGACGCCACCCAAGCCCGTTCCACCATCGGCGAAGGATCGACGGGCGGCAGATCGCACCTCGAAGCGAATGGCCACGATTGATCGTGATCGCGATAAGCAGCAACGCGAAAAGCAACTCAACGACGCGATCAACGATCGAGCCACACGATGGCTGGATTCTTTATCACCCGAACAGATCAAGGATCTGTGTGCTGAATACGCCGTAGACGAAGGCGACGACACATGGACCGGCAAAGATCCTCGCAAGTTTCCGCCCTTCGCGCGCTTCTTGTACGAATGGCGGCACGGCGACACGGTAGCGAAATTGGAAGTTGAGTTTGGTTTGAAACAGGCAGGATAGCGACGTCATGAAAACGACCACGATCGGTCTACAGACATTTGGAAAGGCAGTGAGAGCATGAGTGCCCCTCCACGTTCAATATACACATACTTGGATCGCGGGGCAGAAGCGTTGGCGATACACGAAACGATGAACGATGGCCAAAATATGCAATACCGCAGGCGGATAAAGGCGAACGGAATGGAAGGGTATTTGAAATGGTATTGGTCAACTGGCATAGATGGCAAAGGAAAAGACTACACCATCGCTTTTGAACTGTACATCAAAGGTGACAAATGATGAAGAATGTGTCCTTCACATTTAGACCACTAAGCGGAGTTTGGCCAGATGATGGAAGACGGAGCTACAAATCTTGCCGATTCCGCGCGGGGTATAGCGTCACCATTGGTGAGCTTGACACCGAGCTTGGCAGGATCAGTGTGTATGGAGCAGTTATTGAGCTTGATCTCGATGAACGCGACATTCGTATGGACGGACTGCCACGGGCACATGCAAAGCCTGCGTCTCCCAAGGTTCGATTGTCATTCAATCATCCAGAGATAGGACCGTTGCAATACCCATGCGATACATACAGCCATTGGCATGACAACTTGCGAGCCATTTTGAAAACCCTCGAAGCTCAGCGCGACATGGATCGGCACGGAGCAACGCGCCACCATCAGCAATACCAAGGATGGAAGCAATTGCCGGGCACGATTCAGGTTGCGATGACGGTAGAGGGCGCGGCCAAATTCATCGCGGATACCAAGGGTGTTGTGCATGAAGCCAAGCACATTTTGACAGATCAAGATGGGTATAGGAAAGCGTATCGCAGATCCGCCACCATACATCATCCTGATTCCGGTGGCTCGCATGAGCAATTCCTCAAACTACAGGAAGCCACGCGGATACTCGATCAACATCACGGAGCATCAAAATGAACGCCAACGCGAGCAATGCAAACAGTGAACCGAATCGACCCGATCAATTCACTATGCTTGATTTGATGTCTATTCAGGATGTCGCTGAACGAATGGGGGTGTCAGTCAAGACCATCCGGCGCATGCGATCAGGCGATGATCCTGAGTTCCCCGTTCGTGGTTTTGTACTCACAGGAAGTGGAGATCGGATGTTGCGATTCCGTGTTGCAGAATTTGCGGCATGGGTTGCTCAGTGTTGCCCACAAAAATCCCAATTCGATTGGGTTGATCCACCCAGCCAAGTGTTTAGTGAAGCGATGGTGGGGGATGGTGTGAATCGGTCGAATGGCAAACCAAAGCCTCGACCGGGTGTTGTAACCCCTAATCCTCGTGATCCAATGAGCAATGGGAAGGGTCGGCCGTTCGGTTTGACAGAAGCTGCACGAAGGAATCGGGCAGCACAGGGGGGTACAGAGGCGAAAACGGTCGCGGGAATCAGATCGGGTGGAGGATAGCCACTATCATTCGGTGCGAACCGAGCAAGGACAATTGAAAGAGGTTTGGCATGAGCAGCGACGCGGGATCAAAAAAGCGTAAGCGCACCAGCCGAAGGAAGACAACTCGCCAATGGAACAAGTCGCACGAAGTGTTTCGACTCATTGATGCAAGAACCGGCGAGCGGATTTCGGACTATTGGTATGCTGACTATATGGGAGTGGATGGCAAACGCCGCAATTCGGTCAAGGTTGGCACCAATGTGCAGGATGCGATCAACAGTGTTCGCAAAATCAAACTGGATCGAATGCACGTCAAGCGTGGTGTCACGTCTGAAATCGAAGTTGAGCTAGAACGCAAACGAAACATCCCAGTCCATGAAGCCAAGGATGCCTATTTCAGTGCGTTGGTGGCAAGACGATTGACCGCATCACATGTGTCTCAGTCGAAGGACTTCATCAATCGCATTCTCCGGCACCTTGATGTCAAGCATGTTGGCTTGCTTGAAGTATCCGATGCGAAAATCGCCGAGTATTTGGACTCAATGCTCTTGTCAGACTACGCCGGTGAAACGGTGAATGCAGTTCGCAATCGGTTTGCTGAATTCTGCAACTATCTCGTCAAATTGAAGTACATGCGTTCAAGCCCGATGCGGGGCATTCCAGTAGTTGATGTACGATCAAGTGCTAAACGCGTTTCTGCAGTGCTTGAGGTTCGAGATTTTCAAAGCATTATGAATCATCCACATCGGTGTAATCAAAAGCACGCCCTATGGGTGTTGTTTCGAGTGCGCACAGGATTACGAACAGACGAATCAAAACGACTGCGTGTGTATGACCTTGATGGAATGCGTGAAGGTGATCCTTGGATTGCCATTGATGGCAGTCGAACCAAGAATGGCTTGGCATTGACGATTCCGTTGTCGGATGATCTGGTGGTGATGCTGAATCAGATGTTGGAAGGCCGACAGCCGAACCCAAATGAGTTGTTGTTCCCCCAGGTGCCGACGCTCAAGGTGTGGAAGTCGATGCTGGAGCGGGCGGGTGTGCCGTACAGGGTGAGGCAGGAAGGGCAGGAGCGGATACATGATCGCAAGTGTTTACGGGATACCTGCATCACATTCATGTATTGGGCCGGTGTGGATGAAACCACCCGCAAGAAGATTGCCAATCACGATCAGAATAAGAAGAAGCGGATGCAGGTGAAGTACACCAAGCTGCGATTGCTTGATGAACTGGGAGCGGTCAATCAGACGGCTGAGTTTGCACCGGTCAAATCACCAGAGGCATTCGATTCGGAGCATCGAGCAACCGGAACATGCGATCAAAGCGCCGAGCCGCTGGCAAACAGCGTTACAGAATCTGTACTCGGCGCTGAAAGTGGCGTTGAGAGTGCGCGCTACGTGTTTCCTACGTCCTCCCAGTCCACACCAGTGCCTGATAGGCCTTCAGAGTCCATCAGGGGGGGTAGTGATTCTGAGCAAAAAGCAAAGCAGGAACGCGTAAGTAGCGTTCCTGCAAGTGCTTATCCAATGGAGCCAATCGGGCTCGAACCGACGACCTCTTGCATGCCATGCAAGCGCTCTCCCAACTGAGCTATGGCCCCTTGAGTGCTGAACCGTAGACCGCTGAGGCCGAATTTCAACTGATTTGTTTCCCCAATCAGCGTTTCCGATATGGGATCGCAGATCAGAATCTCTATTCCGTCATCCGGTGCCGATATTCAGGCCGGATTGACTGGTCCATCTATGCTGAATCCGCTACCTTGACGCTGCAACCGATTGGGTACATATCAGCGGTCAATCTTTCATCTTCGTGAATCACGTTCAGGAACAATGGCGATGGTACAGGCAAAAGATACAGTGAATTTGGGCAGGTCCTTTGAAAACCTGACTGTGGTGAGTCATCCGTTGGTGCAGGTGAAACTTACCGATGCACGCGAGAAATCGACGCCACATTCCAAGTTTCACAAGCTCGTCTCTGAGATTGCAGGCCTCATGTTGTATGAATGTACACAAGATTGGCCGATTCGACCCCGGATGATTGAAACGCCTTTGGAAAAAACTGAAGGGGTGGAACCCGCTCGACTACTTACACTGGTCCCAATCTTGCGAGCCGGGTTGGGATTGGTCCGAGGGATGGTTGACATCATGCCTGATGCGCGAGTGGGGCATATTGGATTGTATCGAGATCATGACAGTTTGCAGCCGATCGAATACTACAAACGGCTACCCAAGAACACCGCGGACGGCAGAGTCTTACTCTTGGATCCGATGCTGGCGACCGGCGGATCAGCGATTGCTGCGGTGTCGAATCTCAAAGCATCTGGATGCTCAGATATTCGGATGGTCTGCCTCGTCTGTGCACCGGAAGGCGTGCAGGCGATGCTCGATGCGCACCCTGACGTTCACATTTACACTGCCGCTTTGGACCGACAACTGAACGACATCGGTTACATTTTGCCGGGCTTGGGCGACGCTGGCGATCGAATCTTCGGCACTGAAGAATGATGATGAGAGAATTCACCCTCCTATAATGTACAACTATGTCCATTGCGCCTACTTATCCGTATTATCTCGCTAACGAACCGATCGCTGCCTCCAACAAGCCATTGGATGTAACCAACAAATACACCGGCGAGATTGCTACATCCGTCGCGCAGGCGGATGCGAGCGCAGTAGAAATTGCCATTCAAAGAGCAAGCGACGCTGCTCGCCCCATGCGTTTGCTGAAAGCGTATCAACGGGCAGGCATTTTGAGGCATTGCGCTCGTCGAATTGCAGAACAGCATGCGGATTTCGCACAACTCATTTGTGTCGAAGCAGGCAAGCCGATCACGAATGCGCGAATCGAAGTTGATCGCGCAATTGACATTTTTGAGAATGCTGCAGAAGAAGCGACGCGAATCTACGGCGAAGTGATCCCTTTGGATACATCTTCCCGTTCCGCGCATTATACGGGCATGTGGAAACGGGTACCCGTCGGACCATGTGCGTTCATTACGCCGTTCAATTTCCCTTTGCATCTTGTCGCTCACAAAGTTGCACCTGCCATCGCGGCCGGGTGTCCCTTCATCCTGAAGCCCGCACCGCTAACTCCTATCAGCGCGATCATGGTTGGCAAAATATTGAATGAATGTGAACTGTTGCCGCAAGGAGCATTTTCAATCTTTCCTTGCAGTAATGATGACGCAAAACCACTGGTATCCGACGAACGAATCAAATTGCTGAGTTTTACTGGCTCATGCAAGGTGGGTTGGATGCTCAAATCAGCTGCAGGCAAGAAGAAAGTCATCCTTGAGTTAGGCGGGAATGCGGCGTGCATCGTGGATGAAGATTGGGATGTGGATGATGCAGTAACAAAGATCGTCGCGGGCGGGTTCAGCCAATCTGGCCAAACGTGTATCAGCGTGCAGCGGGTCCTTGTTCATGCTTCTCGTTATGATGAATTCAAAAGCAGACTTGTGCAAAGAGCCACAGAATTGCAAGTCGGCGATCCAAGTGATGAAGGGACAACCATTGGTCCCATGATTTCAACTGTCGAAGCGGACCGATTGGAATCGTGGGTCGAATCTGCCCGGAACGCGGGCACCACTATTGTGTGTGGTGGCAACAAGAACGGCCTGATGTTTGAAGCGACGGTCATGGAGCACGTGCCCAAGAATGAGTCTATTTGGTGCAATGAAGCGTTTGGCCCTGTCGTGGTACTCGAACCGTTTGACAATTTTGACTCTGCACTACAAATGATCAATGACAGCCGCTTCGGATTGCACGCAGGCATTTTTACGCGAGATATTTACAAAGCCCATCAAGCGTGGGATGAATTAGAAGTCGGCGGTGTGATCATTGGCGATGTGCCCTCATGGCGGGCAGATCACATGCCGTACGGCGGCGTCAAAGACTCCGGCATCGGACGAGAAGGCCCACGATATGCCATCGAAGACATGACTGAATTACGCATGATGGTGGTGCGAAGCGATTGATCAGGATCGTTCAACGATGACGTCATAACCTGCAGGTGCAGCGCCGATGATAAATTCGCTTTTCGGTCCTGCGTGCGCTTTGCGAAACGTCTCGCTTTTCGTCCAGTTCATGAAATCGTCCATCGAATCCCACTCGGTCATTGAAAGGTATTCATCATCCGCTTCCGCTCGCCCCATGGACCATGTCCTCTTGACCAACCTGAATTGAACAAAGCCTTGCATGTCCTCGAGGCCAGATGATTCAGCGAATCGCTTTTCCACATCATCGCCTTTGTCTTTGACGACCGTGATTCGATTGATTGCAATGAACATCAACGTGTACTCCATATTTGAGCGAGGATCATGATCCGTAGTGTATCCCGTGATTTGGCGACCCATAGTACGGCGGAATAGACGAACTTGGCTACAAGGATGCACCTATTCAAGATCAAAGAAGCGATTCAATTCCAACTCTTTGCCAAACCAACCAAGGTGCAATGCACGCATCTGGGATTCAGTTACGCCATATACATTCCCGTGCGTAAAGCTGAATTCCATAGAATTCACATGCCCGTCGGTCCACGCGACAGATGCTCGATTGGTCGTGCCGTTGGCATGACGAAAATGAATCGAAGGATCAAGCGTATACTCCGGATACCGTCGCTGCACCGGAGGTTCTGTGAAACTGTATTCGATAACTCTCAACGTTGGGAAAGCCTGAGCGAAGCCTGCATCCGTAAACATGACCGTATCCATTGTGCGCGCAATATCAGCGTAGCGGATGCCCTGTGTATCGCGTTTACGTTCGTCCACACCGAGATAGATGTTGTTGTAGCCATACCCACCGTTGCCAGATTCGAAATCCGTGCCTTGCTTACTACGATCGGGATCAAACGACGGGCAATCACGCACTCGACCGCCCGGCCCCAACATATCTGAGAGTGGCCCATCTTCAGGAACGAACCGCTCGTGAATCGTGGTGCGTCGACCATGCCAACGATCGAGATTATTCGAAAAAGCAGATGCTCCTGGAGCGAGTCGCCCGTCGTATTCATTCGTATAGGCAATATTCGCCAAAGCGAGCTGTCGAATGTTTGAGATGCACACCGTCGCCTGTGCACGTCGCCGCGCACTCGAAAGGGCAGGCAACAGCAGGCCGACCATCAACGCAATAACCGAAACAACCACGAGCAATTCAACGAGGGTAAAGCCGGGCGTTCGTCGATTTGAAAATGTTTGAGAATGAGGTATTATCATTATCAGGCCTATCGGTTTCATTCGTCAATTCGAACTACGGTCGACGCATATCCAACTCATCAAGATCACGAAAACGATGAAGGAACCTGCTCGGCCGCTGCAGCCACGGCGAGACCATCGCTACCCCGCCAATCTCCGCTGAAATCTCTCCCAGCTGACCTGCTTCGCCGTCCGCTCCCGTCGAGAGGCGGATGAAATCAAACCCTCTTAATCCAGCCGGTTCACTTGTTAACGGGTCAATCGCCCATGCAATATCAAATGCATCGCCGCCGCCGCTGCCAAGTGTGATGCCTACTGCAAAAGGATCATCGGGCATCGTGTAAAACGCAGTCTCATTGAGTTCTGGGTTGTCAATGACATTATCCGCATCAAGATCACCGAGCAGCAACGTCGGCGTCATTTCGCCATATCCCCAATACCGCTCAGTTCCGTCGACAAAGGGATTAAAAAGCACTCCGGATGCGAAAGGGTCATCGGGCAGCAAGAATGAACCGTTCTGGCGTTGGTTGATCGGATCAACAATGTCAGAACCTGGCACCAAGTACCACGCGTCATCTGCAATACCGTTATGGTTAACGTCGCGGCTAATCTCAATCACCGCTGCCTCTGCCCAACGCAAATTTGGGTTGCCGCCGATCCAATTGGCATTTGAAAACACAATGCAATCGAGGCCGAACGGATTATCAGGATGGTCCCACACTGTGGTATCAAAGCCCAAAGTGATTGAGCCTCCATGATCGCCAAGCGTAACGAGTTTGGAATTGTCCGGCGTAGACGTGCCCCCTCCGATGGGGGGGCCGAGGGAGCGCTGAGGATCATTAAAGTCCGGATCATTGACAAACTGACCATCGCCGGGCTGATAGCTAATGACGTATGACGCAAAACGTGATGGTTCATTTAGCTTCAAATGATCGTCCATCGTTTGCACCGGGGGTTTTGCAAACGCAGCGTGATCTATACCGATCAAGAGCATTACGATGCCGCAAGTCTTAACTGTTGTCGATTGAGAAACACCAAGGAATCGCATGATTCATCTCCTCATGAAGATGGGAAACAATTGAAGGAACATTCGGCTGCGCCACAGAGCACTACGGATCGCCTATTGCACAACTTGATGAACCACTTCTGAAGTACAATCATCTTCGCCACACGTCCCGCTCGCCGCCGCTTGAAAATACAATGCGTGACCTTGCATTTGGGTTGGCACTTGCTGTTCAAACACCGCGACACCGAGCCCATCAAAGACCTGCACAGATCGGGCAACTCGACGATTGGCGGTAACGTGAGCGATCCCAAAGGTAGCACAAAACGTCCCTTTGTTTTGAACTACAGATTCTCCCGTTTCAAAACCAAATGCCACTGCCGCCCGCTCACCCGGTGTTCCACCCGTCACCGTAAACGTCGCATCAGTGTTCGCGATCAGGTGGTCCACGGACAATCCGAGGCAGGATGATTCGAGATAGAGATACAAGGTCCCGTCGCCTCCGTTGACGAACCATTGGCCGGTCGTGTCGTTGAATTCGGCTGCAGCGTAAAACGTATCGGGCGCGCCCACCGGGTCATCGACAAAAAACGAATCCGTCGGAACGGGCTGCCCGCCTGCGATCGCTGTTGCGACCGCATTGTCATCAGCGATCGCAAAGAAATCACCTTCGTTCGGATTACTGCCCCCAACAAAGAGGTTGCCGGTGGAATCAAAGTGCAGACCCGCAGCAGACAAGCGGTTCAATACCAACGTACCTTCACTTGCAAATTCAAACGGCGCACCGGCATTGCTGATGATGTCCTGAATTCTTGCACCATCAAAAACCTTGACATCGCCCACATCAGACCCGTTGTTCGGATCGAAATCCCACCCGTTGCCCGCAAGGACATTGAGATTTCCATCAACCACCACACCGCCCGCCGCTCCATCAATATGTATCACCACGGTGGATACACCCGTCGTGATATCCAAAATTGCAACTTCACCCATAAATGTTGTGGGATTACCATAGCTGATTGCAATTTGATTTGTCGTCACCCAGTCCGCATTGAAATTTTCATGGAGCATGACGATCGGCGATAATTCGCCGCCGATGAGATCGACTGTGTTGATGAGCAAGACGTTGGCACCATTAAAGTTGTTGTCTCCAATGAGAATGTGCTCTCCATCCGGGCTGATCTCAAGAAACGATGCGCCCCACGGTGCAATTAATCCATCAGGGATGATGCCAACAATATCAAACGCCTGACTGTGGACCGCAGTCTCTCGCAGGATTGCTGATCCATCAATCGCCAACAGTCGCCCATCATGTTGCACCGCAAAGGTGTCGCCGGGCATGGTTTGTGATCCAGTGTTTTCAAAGAACGGGCTCGCCAAAGTCGAGCAGGTCAAAACGCCTGCAAAAGATGCGCCAATCAAGACGGGGGTTGCATGTGAATGTTCCATGATTTATAGACTCCTGCATAATGATGCTCTCCGGTAAGCGCGCGGAGAGCATTGGCTGAAGTGCGAGGATGCTGGGAGGGTACATCGAAGGGGTGCGTTGAAGAAGGGACCTGGTGAATGCTTGAACACGGTCCAAGACAAAACCAGACTCGAATGCATGCACCAAACCGATCTCCCGTGTGGCCGCGCACGGAAAAAGATCGATCGCACTCGTGTGTTACTTTCTGAGGAGGAGCGGAGGCCAAATCGCGATGGATATTGAGATCAGTGAAGATTGCAGGGTTGAGCCAGTCTGAAGGTTCAGCTCAATGTTCTGCAATCCCAATGGATCAGCACCAGCGGTTGACTTCATCATCATCCCAAAAAACGCGAGGACGATCACACAAAGGTGCCACAGGCAGGTCTTCCGGCTTAGAGCATTTTGGTCCCTGACAGCCTTCCCACCTCAGGTCGATCTTCATCATTTGCCGCGAATCGGCAGAAAATCGTATGAGGCAGTGGCGGGAGTCAGGACTAGGCGGATTCATCAGATTGTCCGAATCTGACGAAACCAATGCCTCGCTCATTACGGCGGCGCGTCCGCGGTGGAATTAAACCACACTTCCCATTTTCAACCCATTGGCGAGAATCACATGAGGACCAATAACTACCGGCCTGCGTGAAACATCGCGTTTGAGTACCAATGACAGCGACAAGATAGCCCGTCGCAGCCGGTTTGGTCAAGCAAATCATCTTGTTCGAAAGAAGATTCGACCAGAAGTATGGAAGAAATATTGAGAATGGTCGGTTTGACAGGGGCGAACCGTGCGCTTGAAATCAAGTGGTACGGGTGCTTTGAAGCGATGGAAGCAGGCCAAAAACGGGAAAGAATTCTACTGATACAGCAGAATCCACCCACAGGGTTTGGGGGGGTGGCTGTTCCTGACGGGGTGGAGTGCCTTTAATGGTCGACTCCCCCCTGGAGGTTGACCTTTAGAGTGGGTGCTTTTAGGTAGAAGCAACCCGGTGGTCAGCGCAACTTATACGAATGATGAAACACTCGCTCCTCTTGCAGGGGTGGGTGAATGAAGAATCGACTCCGTTCCTCAACAAGGAGGTTTTAGTGATGATCTTGGGTTCACGCCGCATTTCGTGCGTACTTGGTCTTTCCGCCACTGTGGTGCTGGGTGCAGCAGCACCCGCTTTCGTCGTGGCTCAATCAGGCCAACCTGAAGATTTGCGGATAAAGGAACCGACCTCCGCTGATCTGGTTAATGATTTTATCCATTACGTCATGATCGCCCGCACCGATCTTGCTCATGGCTCTGCCCGGGCATTGCTCGATAGCGGAATCAGCCAAGCTGATTTGTACCGTCTCATTGATAGTGAGATTGATGAGGACCGATTCGAAAATGCTCTGCAACGAGCGTTACGAATTAATGCAATAGCGTCCATCGCAGGTGAGTTGGAAATGGCGGTCCGTGGCGGGCGACAAGATGTTGCCCGTGACCCGGATGAAATCAAACGCAATATCCAATTGCTCCTTCAAGGTGCTCGAGCCAAACAGATGGCCCGGGAAGCATTGATCGCCGCAGGCGAATATGCAGTCCCGCAGTTGCTTGGTGTGCTTATTTCACCCGAACGTCAAGCATTGAAGACTGAGTGTCGCACGATGCTCGTCCGAATCGGCCGCCAAGCGGTGACACCTTTGTGTGCTGCTCTGCCTCACCTTGACTCCGCCACACAAGAACGTATATGCAGTGTATTAAGCCAAATTGGCTACAAGCACGCGTTACCTTCCTTGTTCGATCTTTCTGTGAATACCAACGCGACCACCGGTGTGCAGGAGGCAGCATCAACTGCCTTCAATCGTCTCGGTGGAAATGCCGGTGCACGTTCTGAAAGTCTTTGGCTCGGGTTGGCGGAACAATATTGGCGAGAATCCTCCAGCCTCTTTGCGTGGCCGGGCGAAGCCAGGTCCAACGTATGGAGCTATGACAATCAAATGGGATTGGTCTCCGTGGGCGCACCCACCGAGATTTATGCTGAAATCATGACCATGGAATCGTGTACGCAAGCTCTGCGAACCAACCCCAATTCGTTGGCCGGTTTGAGCTTGTGGATTGCCGCCAATTTCCGTCGAGCAGATCAGCTAGGCGAAGGCGTTGATCCTACCAATGTAAATGGATCGATGCAGAACCCGCTGTTCTATGCTGTGCTTGCCGGGCCAAACGCCAGTCAAGCCATTTTGGCGCGGGCCATTCGCGATCTGGATACCCAACTTGCTCGTCATGCGATTGACGCATTGAACGGCACTGCAGGCGGATCAAGTCTGTGGGCGGTCGGCGAAAATGCCAGCCCCTTGATTGAATCATTGGTGTATCCCGAACGACGCGTTCGTTATGACGCGGCCCTCGCATTAGGTGCTGCACTACCCCAAGAAACATTCACCGGTGCAGAACGCGTGGTCCCCACGCTCGCCGGTGCCCTTGCTTCGGGCGATCAGCGATTCGCTGCGGTCCTCGCAACTTCTGCAGAAGAGCAGCGAGCCATTGCGGGCAACCTTCGCGATATGGGCTTCACCGTCCTGCCGCCTCAAGACTCATATGCTGCAATGGAAGCAGACCTCGTCGGCACGATTGGCATTGACCTCTTTGTTGTACGTCAATCCTTGGGTGAATCCGAAGCAACCGTGCGTTCCATTCAGGCTGACCCCCGCGTCGCCGCCAGCCCGGTCATGATCACGATTCCTGCTGGTTTGACCACCGCTCAAGTATCAGAGCTCAACGCAATGGTCGAAGGCGACCGTCGTGTCGGTTCCATGCGTCTTGGCCTGAATGATGAGCAACGCGGCAATGCAATCAGTTTCCTCGTGGATAACAACCTTGGCTCACTCATCAGCGAAAGCGACGCAGAGGAATATGCCTCGCGGTCATTGCAAACCTTGCGGGATATCGCGGTGAGCAATTCACCGGCCTTTGATGTCACCCAAGCCAGCGGATCATTGGTCAGTGCGATGGATGGTTATTCGGGCGAACTGCGGTACATCGCTGCAGAAACATTGTCCTGGATCAACACCGCAGAGGCGCAACGAGCGTTGATGAATGCTGCATTGAATGAAACAGATGATCTCGAACAGTTGCTTATGCTCAATTTCGTAGCAGAATCCGCCCGCCGTTATGGGGCACAGATTACTGCATCTCAAGAGCGTCGGCTGTTGGCGTTGATTGAGAATACCACCGGAGCCGTCGCAACTGAAGCGGCCAAAGCTCACGGTGCACTGAATCTTGACCCATCAAACGCTGTTCAGTTCATCATGGATCGCTGAATGCACTCGATCAAAATGGTTAGGATCGCAGAGTTCTCGGACACTTTGTAAAGATTTCACCATCTAGAATTGGAAAACCTACCAGCCCACGGCCAATCGGTCGTGGGTTTTTTTTGCGCGCATCGTCCTCTCAATTCAACAGATATCAGCCCGCGAGGGCGGAATTTACCGGCATAACCCCGCTGGAACCGCCTAAACCCTTGCCTGATCGGGCCGAACGCCTTTATCCGCAGGGTTGGGCCAGCCGTTACAGGGTGTAAGTGCTTGCAGGTGATGGGCTTATGCAAGTGAAGGTGTGGGTGGTGATTGACGAAATAGAGAGTGTGTCGGGACGGCCTCGACATCGTGTGACGTCATCACACGTTGGAGTTTTTGGAGCGACTGACAAGTTATTTGGTTCAGGGATCAAACAGGTCCGTCCGCCTTGGAGTGAGCGGCCGACCGGCACAGTTAGGACAACCACGGACAAGGTCAGGGGTCACGCGATATGTGTGTGGTCTTCCTCGTTCAGGTCAGCGCGCAACCGTACACGAATTGGAAGCACAGCAAGAAGCACCAAGCAGTAAAAGGAGTCTTCAATGACACGCAGTATCGTACGAACGAATCGGAACCGAGCTTTTACGCTCGTTGAAATCCTCATCGTAGTCGTGATTCTCGGCATTTTGGCCGCGATCGTAATCCCGCAGTTCACCAACGCTTCACAAGAAGCCAGTGCGAACTCATCACAGTCACAACTTCAAACGATCCGTGCTCAGATTGAGCTGTACCGTATGAAGAACCAAGGCGATTTGCCTGTAACATCCAGTCTGCTCGATTGGGATCTTCTCACCGCGGACCAAGGCGATGGCAACATCTACTTGCAGGCAGATCCCCTCAATCCTCTTACCGGAGAGTCAAGTGTGGTCGCAGTTGGCGGCACTTACACCGATGAAGGTTGGGCATGGAACAATACCGCAGGCACGATTCATGCGATCAACAAGGACGAAGATGCAATCATGCCTTGGTAATCTGAAGTTATCACTTTGTTTCACTCCAGTTTGATTTGATCAAGCACCGCATCGGGCACACCCGGTGCGGTGCTTGTCTTTTTCGCCTTCCTCAATTCGCCATCATCCTCACCTGCCGTCATTCTCACCCTTCCGTCATTCCCGCGAAGGCGGGAATCCAGTCGTGGTAGCAAGGGCGTGGGTTGCAAACAAAAACACAGTCGATCGCCCATGGTGAATTTGTGCGTCGTGTTTCCATCCCCCTGGATCCCGGCCGAAGCGCCGGGATGACGACAGGTGGTGCTTGTATAAAAGGAGTCCCGACCAATTACCTTGCATTCTCACCCCTCCGTCATTCCCGCGAAGGCGGGAATCCAGTCGCGGCAGCAAGAGTGTGGGTTGCAGTGATAGTCTACCGATAGACCAGTCTGCGTTACTCGCGAATCTGAAGTCAGTGCATCCCATTTCCATGCCCCTGGATCCCGGCCGAGGCGCCGGGATGACGATCACGTTGCATCAAGAATGTACATAAAAAAGCCCCGAGCAACAGTGCTCAGGGCTTTCAGTATCAAACGCTTCAACATGTACAAGACATGAATGTTATCGTCGATCAAGGTCTGCGTAAATCGTCAGGTTATCTACACCAACTTCATGATTCTGGAAGACGTAGAAGAAGTCAGGTCGCCAGAATCCAATGTCCATTCGATCAACGTCCGTGATGACTTTGTCCCATGAAATGTCCTTCGGGATTTCGTCATTCACAGCGTACGCGACCCAGCCGTTCGGCGGCTCAACACCCATTTTGCCGCTACCAATTTTGAATTCAAACGTCGTCTTACGACCGTCAAAGATCAAGAATTTGTTTGAGGATCGGTAGTAGCCATAGTCATCGAATCGGTCATCCGGCGTGCCGTTGTCAGTCATAATGAACACGGTAGGCTTGCGTGCGGTTGTGAAGTCTGCTGTTCCGCCTGCGGTAAAGCTGAACCCGACAACGCCTTCTGCGCGGTAATCCTTGTTGCCAACCCATTCATTCGTTCCGTCGTATGTGGAGAACAGCGTGACACCCCAGTTATCAATATCGACTTGGAAGTACTTGTTGCCGTTAGGGCCGGTTTCAATGGTCTCCTTGTCGGGGTCAATCATGCGGTAGGTCCAGCCCTCTTGCGGGCCAGTGCCGGAGGCAGATTCGAAATCCACAGTTCGGCTGACAATATTCGCAGCCCAAGCCACACTAGCGACCGCTGCCATTCCAAACACAGTTGAGACGATCATCTTTGTCTTGCGATTCATTGTGATACTCCTAAAGAGGTAAAAAACAACTCGGTTCTCAAATAGTTCCAGCCCGGCCAGCCATGCAGCCGGTGCTCATTTCAGTTCATCAGTTACGTGGTTTCACATCCAACATGTAAACGACCACTCTGTCCTATTCTGCGTCGTTGTTCAAATAATTCAAATTATTTGAACAGAAATACATGCAAAAAGCCTCCTCCAGGTCACATTTTAGCAATTTGCTTGTATTCAAAGGTCTAAAGGACAGTAACGGCTGCTGTCCTCGATGCAATCCGCGATGATGCGATGGGAATCAGCGGGCAATAGCGAGTTCTGGGGCCAACCTCAGGTGTTTACCCGGGGGTTTTGTGTGAATATGGAGCGAAGGGTGAAAAATACGACTGATTCTTGAAATTTGGCCAGCGAACCCCCCAAATAGAAGATGTACGCAGGCAAGACCGCATTCGCCACGAGGCGTCACGGGATGATGAAAATGCGAGATTGAATCTCGCCCTGCACGACATTGACAATGCAATAAATACCCAGTGAAATGGGGAAAGGACACATACGATGGTCTGCATTACAAAGACACTTTTTAGAACGGCACTCATCGGCGGATTGGCACTTGGCGGTTTGACTTTGATCGCAGGCCCACACCGTATGGCGACGGGTTTCTCACAGGTTCAACATACTGTGGTGAGCTTCTTCGATGACAACATTGACAATCCCATTCTTCTTCGTCACCAGTTGAAGCGACTCAAGGAAGAATATCCTGCTCGCATCAAGAAGATCAATCGCAGCCTGGCTGAGGTTGATGGCGAGATTACCAATATCGCATACTACAACGATGTTGCGACCAACGCGGTCTCCATCGCCAAAGCGGACCTTGCGTCCTTACGCGGCCTTGTCAACACTGCAGAAGCACAGTTGGCGGTCTACACCGGCACCAACCAGCAAGTTCAGATCGCCTTCCAGGGCAATCGCTTGTCCGTTGACCAGGCGTATGGCAAAGCCCAAGGCATCAAACAATCTGCTATGGCCAATCAGGACAAGGTAACCCACTACCAGCGAGAGCTCGAAGTTCTGGGTAACTACCGAGGCCGATTGCTTGAGCAACGAGAAAAACTCGATGCAGAGTGGTCCACCTTCCAAACCCAGATTTGGCAGATCGAACGCCAGATCGCCCAGATAGAGCGAAATGAAGATCTCATCGACCTGATGGAAGAATGCGGCGAAAACTCAGATTCATTTGGTCAAAGTGATGTGAAGAATCTCGATCAGCTTTCTAATAAGCTCGAAGCCATCCAGAAGGAACACGTTGCAGTGCTTGATGCACTGAGCAATCGAGTGACTGCGGATAGTTACGAAAAACGAGCCAAGGACGCTATGCAAGGTCGGTCTTCATCATTCCATCAGAACGGCGATTTCTCCTGGGAATTGACCATGCCAACCGTCGAAATTGCAGAGTTCCCCGTAACCCCGATCGTGGTTGATGAAACCATGGTAGAAGATGAAGCCGCCGGTGAAATCATGGCTCGGCTCAATGATACAGACGATAATTGATCGCCTGTACTATAGAAAAGCAGTGAGATATCCAGAAAATACTGACTGGAATCACAACGACTTTCATCTATGAAAATGTATCAGTCTCCGTCAAGCACGCCGTCGCTCTTTCGAACCCGGGAGCGACGGCGTGTTGTTTTCAACCTCCTCAGGTTTCGCGTTTCTAACGCACATCTCAAAGCCCGTGAATATGGCAGGGATTCGCTCCAGCTTGCGTATTCCGCCCATTGCTCGGCATATCATCCCATAACATACTCACCTGTCCCAACGATCATGTATTTTCGACATGATCCACCCGCTCAACCCCGTCATAATTGAGTAGGTGGGGTAGACTCTAAAGAATGTCCTCCACATTGCTTCCGCACCTAAAACTCCCGAAAACCGTAGCGGAATAAGGTTTTGATGATGAATGTAATCACGACACGATTTGTGAAACGACTTCGAGACGGCGATGACTCTGCGTGGTTCGAATTGTGGGAGGTCTTCGGGCCAGTCCTGCAAGCGCAACTGAACAAGTGGGGGCGTGGCAGAGTGGGCGTCGAAACAGTGCGCGATCTCAGCCAGGAGACCTTGGCTGCATTGAGTAAATCAATTGATCGGTATGACCCTGCTCGCGGGGCACGATTCAGCACGTGGCTGTTGAGTATTGCACGGCACACGCTCGGCGATGAGCTGGATCGACGTAATGCATTGAAACGTGGGGGAGGCGTTCGAAATGCGTCGCTCGATGAAACGTTTATGGGCCAAGATGCCAGCGCTGCTGCAGATGATGCGTATGAACGCATGGTCTTTCGAGCCAAGGTACACTCTGCGATTCGCAAAGCGGAAAGCGAAACAGACTTCATGATGTTTCAGGTGTATCGCATGCGGGTCTTTGACGGAGTAAGTGGAAAAGAAGTTGCAGGCAGCCTTGGTATTTCCGAACCCACCGTGAGTCGCCACTTGGCCAAGGTCAGAACCGCATTACGAAGGCGGATCAGCGAGACCGTCGCGTTGTATAGTTTTACCCAAGATGAATTGCAGGAAGCAGAAAAGGCTGGTTTGTACGCCGATGATGCTCTCTTCGATGATGCACTAGCAGACATCTACCATGAGCAAACGCAGCTGCATTCAGCGGACGAAGCATCCAATTCTTTTGATTGAGATGTCTTGAATATGCAAAGGTGGGGCCACGCAACATATTTCTTGGAAGAGATATGGGTAAACCCGGCATTCTGGTGCAAATTCACGGGGCAAAATACGAAAAAGGGTGTGACGCTTTCAATGAAGATTCAATCGGCCTGAGAACATCAGCCAAATGCTCCATACGGAGCCCTTCTGAAAGCAAATCATTAGATTGATCACATCTCCCGATACGGCTGGCAGCCGACAATGGGAAGGAGCCTCATCATGGCAATTGGAGGATTCGGAGCACTCTTGGCAATACTCGGCATCATCGCCGGGGCCATGCTTGCGGTCATGGTGTTTGTCTACGTCCTTATTCCAGTACTCAAAGGTGCTGGCTGGGTCACAGGCAAATTCTTTTGGGTCATCGGCGCAAGCGTGATGCACGTCTTCAACTACTTTGCGGGAACGATTCGAGACGTCTTCAGAGCCATCGGTGCAGTTCCTTCTGCATTCGTCATGGCCATCCTTGCAGTAGGCAATGTCGTGATCGGACGATGGTCACGCTCATCGTATTTCGCCAACTGCATGCAGAAAGAAATCAAGACCTTCGGTGGTTGCATATACCGCGTCGCATTCGGGCACCCGTTGCGACTCGTGGGATTGCACTCCATGCTCGAAGGAATCGAGCAGCGCGTGCCCGCCGCGATGGCGGAAGCACCTGGACCCGACAAGCCAAGCCGCCGAACCGGCACATTTGATGGCTATGAAATCGTGGGCTCATTGCCCGGCGGTGGATCAGGCGGTCGACTGTATGTCGCCACACCAAACATCGAAAAAAGAGGCCAGATCATCAAGAGTCAGGGCGACTGTCCTGATCGCGTCGTGATCAAGTCGTTTGCTGTAGCCGACGGCTCTAGCTTGCCCCAGATTGTTCGTGAATCACGATCTCTCGAATGTGCGAAATCACTTGGCCTCATCCTCGATCATGAACTGACGGATGAACGATTCTTCTACATCATGCCCTACGTGCCCGGTGAAAACCTGAGCGCGATTACGCGTGATTTACATACCAGCATTGGCAACAATGATTTCTGCGACGACGACCTTCGACGAGTGTTGTCCTACTCCGGTGATGTGTTGAATACGCTCGATACATATCATCGCGGCGGGTTGTGGCACAAGGATATCAAGCCAGAAAACATCATCGTGTCCGATGATGGGCATGCCCATGTCGTGGACCTTGGCTTGGTAACGCCGTTGCGGTCAGCGATGACGTTGACGACGCATGGCACCGAATATTTCCGCGACCCCGAAATGGTGCGAATGGCTCTCAAGGGTGTTCGGGTTGATGAAGTGGACGGCACCAAGTTTGATATTTATGCTGCGGGTGCAGTGTTGTTCTATATGATCGAGAATACATTCCCCTCACATGGTGGTTTGAGTTCGCTCACCAAACGATGCCCCGATGCGGTGAAATGGATTGTCCGTCGTGCGATGACCGATTATTCTAAACGCTATAACAGCGCAGAAGAAATGTATCTGGATATCAAAGCGGTCGCGACCCATCCGAATATGGCATCCATGAAGCCCGTCGATTTGCCGAGCTTGAATGGAAGCATCGATGATTCGCAGGCACAGGATCTACATGATGTGATTGCACCGCCAAGACCGGCAGCTCCTGTGGGAACACCGGGCCCCGCTGCGGTCAACGCATCAGATTGGCAAGATGCGCATAGTAACTTGAATAACCAAGATTACAATCCTGACCCCGCGAATGCTGCTCGTCAGCAACGGAAGAAGTATCGCTTCCGCGTCATGAATTGGTGGACCGGGGCGTACGCTCCAATCGATGCTCACCCTGTTGGATCACCGGGATCGACCAGCCGATCGGTGCGAGAGGAACTGCGACGAGCGCGGCAGGAAGCACGCTCAGCCGTACGGCAGGCAGCCGGCGAAGTGCGCGATGCAACTCGGCAGGTCAAAGATAAGTTGCACGATCGGCGAAACGCACGACGTGGATCTGCATTTGCTGCAATGAATGTCAACCATGATGATGACGGATCAGGATCGTCGAATGACGATCGTCGACCCGCGGGCGAACAATTAACACGCGCTCAAGCTCGCGCCCGTCGATTGCGTGTTCAAGCGCAGCAGCGTATCAAAGGTCGCAAGACCGGACGAACGCATGGCGAACGTGTAAGCCCTGCAATGGTGGCGGCAGCTATCGTTGTGTTCAGCGTTGCAGGTCTTGGGCTTCTCGGTGTGTTGACCAGTCTCTCTTCGCGATCTGAGCGATTCATGAGTGATTGGGAGAGTCCGGAAATCGTCATTAATAGTGGTGGCCCGTCAATCGTGATTAATGAAGAGTGGTTGAGCGGTCTATCAAAGAAGGTCACAGTGCTCACCCACGAAAATGCAAATGTCGATGCGGTTGCATCCTCAGGCCAACAATCTCAGATCTTGGTACCTGACGCTCCGGTATTTGCAGATGTTGCTCCTGTTCCAACAGATATTCGACATCAGATTGGTTTGCATTGGCCTGATGAATTCCCAACTGGATATGTGGTTATCAATGATCATCCACAAGCAGATACCAGTCGTATGAAGGCACAAGTTGGCCAAACGATCGATCGGCTTAACAAGATCGGCTTTGACCAGATCACGGATGAACAAACGGTAGGCCTCGTCCGAGCTCGAATCGGTCAGGAAAAAACCGGCCCGTATGACATTCCCCAGGGCGACAAGCTCCAGGCGGTTGAGGACTTTCTGGGCAAGATGATGAAGGAAGATCTCCCTCAAGTCGGCTGCATCGTGTGGATGTATCCTGAGAGTGATGCGGCCAAACCCGCTCAGTACTGGGTCATTACACCCGAAGCCGCTCAAAGCAATCGCGATGACCAGCTATTGAACTATCTGATGCTCAACTGATCTGACGCAAGAACGATCTGATTTGAGCAGATGAAATTACTGGGATTCGACCTGATTCCGCCTGCTACTAGTATACCTTAAAGACTGAAGCCACAACATTTTGTGGCTTCAGTCGCTTTGTTTAATGGAAAGCAACGCCAAGGTAGCGCATTTGACCGTTGATTCTGATACAATGAAGAGGTATCGAAAGGCCAATGCAGTGGTGTGGCAACCCGCCACACGAACGGCCGATTGTGGCAACGCTGGCGATCACAAACGATTGACCCGTCAATCCTCAACGTACAACACCAAGCGTGACCTTTTTCCAAGGCCACTGCGGACGATGGGTGTGTGCGATGATCTCGAAGTTCAGCATCTGAACTCAGATCCGTACTCGTGAACGCATCACAGGATTGAGATCTGAGAATTGCCCGATCAGCCTCACGTCTGTTGTAGAGACGATATTCGATTGCCTTTCGAATTGAACAATTGCAAATTGTGGAGCAGCAGTGTGCTACCTACAAATTTGTCTCCAATTCCGGTCGCAGGAGGTCGATGGCCATGTCACTTGCCGAAAACGCAACTGCTCGTCGCGTCGTTAAAATTGAAGTCGATGCTTCAGAATCTTCTGACCAAAGTGAGGAAACAATGCTCAAAATTTGGGTGGATGGAAAGTTTGTGGATGAAGATCAAGCCACGACTTCGGTCTTTGATCATGGCACGCTATACGGCGACGGTTGTTTTGAAGGTATTCGAGTCTACAACAATCGCATCTTCAAATTGCGATCACATGTAAACCGGCTCTTTGCGTCGGCTAAATCGATGCGTCTTGAAATCCCATACACGGTTGAGGAAATCGAAGGTGCAATTCGCGAAGGTGTTCGCATTAATGAAATCACGAGCGGCTACATCCGACCGGTGGTGACCCGCGGGCCGGGCACGCTGGGAATCAATCCCTTCCAATGCCCACGTGCATGTGTCTTCATTATCTGTGCAAACATTCAACTTTACCCGCCCGAAGCTTACGAAACAGGTTTGAAGATTATCACGTGCAGTCGACCCCGTGTAAATCGACTTGCATTGGATCCTGCAGTCAAGAGTTTGAATTACCTCAACAATATCATGGGCAAGATCGAATGTGTTGAAAACGGCGTGCACGAAGCCGTCATGCTCAACGCAGAAGGCATCGTCGCGGAATGCACCGGCGACAATATTTTCTTTGTCAAGGACGGCAAAGTGACTACGCCCGATCTAAGCGCCGGTCTGTTGGCTGGTATCACCCGCGCCTTTGCTATCGAGATATGTAAAGACCTTAACATTCCCGTTGAGGAAAAATTATTCACTTTGGATGAATTGAAAGACGCAGACGAGATATTCCTCACTGGAACCGCTGCAGAAATTGTGAGCGCGACAGAGTTTGATGGCAAGCCAGTCGGCGACGGTACACCAGGACCGGTGACCACGCAACTTCTCAATGAGTTCCGCAAGCGAACCACAGAAAATGCGCCCGAGGATTGAGCTTTCACGCAACCAATTTTGAGTGATTCTTAAAGAGGCAGGGGGACTTCAGTCCCCCTGTTTTTCTTTTGTTGTGGGGGCGCGACGAAGGGGAAGGCTTCCCTCCGCGCATGCCGAATTCGCGAATGCATACCCATACCTCTGAGGGCTATCCGCGATATCGACCAAAGAGCGTCAACGCCGCATTCTTATGGATTTCAATCGGGACGATGCGCCCAATCATTGCATCAGCGGCGGCAGCGGGCATATCAAATACTGTGATCAAATCACCCGACGTCCTACCTGACATTTGAACAAATCCCGATCCCGAAGCAGTAGCAACTGCGGTTGGGCTAGTGCTCGGAACAGCCGGATTTGTGTTGATTACTTCCATCGTGCGAGGCGATTGAGACACCACACGAATATCTTTGCCGCCCACTGTCAAGCCTACAGCATTGTGTTCATGCGGCTTTGACTTTGTTTGTGTTCGAGCTTCGAGGCTGGAAATCCCTTCAACAAATACATCCAACGTCTGCCCGATGAACCCAGCATGAATAGAGTTCGAAATCTCCGCTTGAGCTGCGAGCAGTATGTTGTTGCGGTACTTCTTCACATCATCCGGAATATCATCAGGAATCTTGTCGTACGCAGTCGTTCCCGGCCTCGCAGAGTACTTGAACACAAAGCAATTCTTGTACTTGCACCACTTCAACAGATCAACCGTCAAGTCGAATTCTGCATCCGTCTCGGTGGGGAAGCCGACGATCATGTCTCCTGCAATCTGCGCTTCAGGGATAAACTCACGAATGCGCTCAACAAAATCACGATACTCTTCCACCGTGTATCCGCGATTCATCATATCGAGCATACGGTTTGATCCGGATTGCGCGGGCACATGGATATACCTGCATATTCGTGGGCAATCACGAATCACTTCGAGTACATCGTTGCCAAAATCTCGAGGGAAACTCGTTACAAACCGGATCCGTTCAAGAGCGGGGATCTCTTCGTGCACACGATACAGCAAGTTCGCAAAGGTCGTTACTCGATCGCCTTCGAATGGGTCACGTTCATGCCCACCCTGATAGGATCTGCCTTTTTGGGGTTGAGCAATGCTGTCGATTAACGTCGCGTGATCGTGTTCATATCGATAATGATTCACCGTCTGCCCAAGGAGCGTGATTTCCTTCACGCCAGCATCTGCCAACCGCTTACACTCATCGAGGATGTGTTCAGGTGGGCGATGCATCTCTGCGCCACGGGTAAACGGCACCACACAATATGTACAAAACTTGTTACACCCGCGCGTCACTCGAACATACGAACTAAATCGATCTACTCCTGCACGAATGTCCGGATTGAACGACCGAGAAAGATCGAGTAATTCCAATTGATCTTCTGCTGCAGCTAAAGTTGACGATCGCCGGGAGGTGTTCCCTTGAATGGCGATCGCACTCTTGCAATTCGTTTTCATGGCGTTGTCAATGAGCATGGGGAGTTTGTCGAGCTCGCCCGGCCCACACAAGATATCCACTTGCGGGTATCGGCGAATCATGTCTTTCCCATCGCGCTCCGCCATACACCCAATTACACCCAGCACAATCGTGCGATCTTCCTCAGCCTTTTTTTGCTGAGCAACTCTCCCAAGCCGAGAATACACTTTGTCTTCTGCATGTTCGCGTACCGAACAGGTGTTGAATAAAATGACATTGGCATCTCGCCAATTATCAGTGAATCCGTACCCCAGGGCATTCAACTGCCCGATGACCAATTCGGAATCCAAAACGTTCATTTGGCAGCCAAATGTCTCGAGAAAGACAAGATCTTGAGATCGGTCTGTTTGTAGAGGCAATGGTGTGGCCGCAGTGGAATTCATGGGGTCTCTATTGGTACAACTGCCTAGGTTCGGTTTGGTGAATTGAGCGTCGATCGAAGCGGATTTTAGGCAATGATTTCGGCATCGCCCGTCCAGATTGAAGAATCCAACCTCGATCACCCGATTCGATATAAACAGAACCCCACAGATCGAGGGTTCTTCACGGTAACGAACATGCATCAATGCACCTGCGTACCGGGTGGGCAGGCATTGGTCGCAGCCTGCTCGTCGCGGGGTAAATGTCTACGACTCGTAAAGACTGTGCCTTCACATGGTTTCGCAACATGGTTTCGCAACAGGAATTTTCGGTTATGCTCAATCTTGTTTCACGATACACTCGATGGATACATACCGGCTGGCCGGCCGGTGGTGTAGAAAAATTGCCGACCGTTCATCCCGATGGTTCAACGAATGTATCTGGACTGTACATTGTGGGAGATCTGACCGGCATCCCGCTCTTGAAATTCTCCGCAGACACGGGCACTAAAGCAGTTCAACATCTGCATCAAAAGCACGACCTTCGCGGCAACTCTGAACACAACGGCCAATCGATCGTCGACATCGCTATCGTGGGTGGAGGAGTATCCGGGTACGCAGCCGCTCTCGAAGCAGAAAAGCGCGGTGTTCGGTATACGCTCTTTGAATCAAGCGAACCGTTTTCAACTATTGCTAATTTTCCGCAAGCCAAACCAATCTATACCTACCCCACCGATATGACGCCGGCGGGTGATTTGCAATTCGATGATCCGCGCGCAGACGTGAAGGAAAGCCTGCTCGAACTGTTGCTCGAACAAGTCAACGCAGCCGGGATCGCACCCACCATTACTCACATTACGCATGTCCAACGCAAAGGCCGCATTTTTGAAATTCACCATGGGGATGGCTCGATCACTCACGCCCGTTTTGTCATCATTGCGATCGGGAGAAGCGGCAACTATCGAACACTGAATGTGCCTGGCGAAGATCTGGATAAAGTTAGCAATCGTCTGCATGACCCCGCAGTGTTTAACCAAAAGCAAGTGATGGTCGTCGGTGGGGGAGACAGCTCGCTCGAAAACGCAATCGCTTTGGCGGAAGCCGGCGCGCAGGTCACTTTGAGTTATCGTAAGTCTGAGTTTAGCCGACCCAAACCAGATAATGTCGAACGGCTAAACCGACTTACCGATTCAAATGCGATTCAATTGCATATGGGGAGCGGGATTACTGCAATCACGCCAAACGAAACTAGCCTCAAGACTGCCGATGGAAATAGTGAAACGATTGCCAACGATGCGGTCTTCACCATGATCGGCCGAGAAGCGCCGCTTGATTTCTTCCGCAAATCAGGCGTGCGCATTCGTGGAGAATGGACGCTTCGAAGTTGGATCACGCTCATCCTCGTCATGCTCGCCTGCGTTTTTATCTACCATTGGAAGACAAATGCAGGCATCCCAATCGAGTCGTATTTCAAGAATCACAATCTATTCCCGTTCAATATCGCTGCTCCGGACAACCCTGCGAGTCTATTTGGGGCGGTGAAGTTGGCCGCGACGAAGCCCGGGTTCTACTACTCATTGGCCTATTGCATGTGTGTTGTCGGATTTGGTTTCAAACGAATTGCAGTTCGCAAGACACCGTATGTCAAATTGCAAACGTACAGCCTCATGGCCTTTCAAGTGATTCCGCTGTTCTTGCTGCCGTACATCATGTTGCCTTGGATGGGATACAACGGCTGGTTTGAAGACGGGTCCATGCTGACTGGAATCGCAGATCAACTCTTCGAACGATATGATGAGATCGGACACGATCGTGCCTACTGGCGAGCATTCGGATTCGTCCTCGCTTGGCCATTGTTCTTCTGGAACGTGTTTACAAGCGAGCCGCTTTGGGGTTGGTTGATTATCAGTTTGATTCAGACCTTTGTCATCATTCCCCTCATCGTGTATCGGTGGGGGAAGGGCGCGTACTGCAGTTGGATCTGTTCATGTGGTGCGCTGGCAGAAACCATGGGCGATGCACATCGCGAAAAAATGCCACACGGTCCCCTGTGGAACAAGCTCAACATGATCGGCCAGGTCTTTCTCGGGATCGCTCTCTTCCTACTCTTGTTCCGAGCGTTGGGTTGGATGCTCCCCGATGGGAATTTCTTTGAAGATGTGCATCGAATCGTCTTTGAAGGAAAACGAGCTTCGGGGACATCATTTGGATTCCCCGCCAACTTGTTTACCTACCAGTGGATCGTGGACCTTTTCTTTGCCGGCATACTTGGCGTCGGGTTGTACTGGCATTCCTCAGGTCGTGTATGGTGCAGGTTTGGCTGCCCACTCGCCGCGCTCATGCACATCTACGCGCGCTTTTCACCCTACCGGATTTTCAGCGACAAGAAGAAATGCATTTCTTGCAATGTATGTACAACGGTGTGTCATCAGGGTATTGACGTCATGAATTTCGCCAACAAGGGGAATCCCATGGAAGACCCTGAGTGTGTGCGATGCTCTGCGTGTGTGCAAATGTGCCCAACGGGCGTACTGACATTCGGGCGCATCGGGAAAGACGGCCAACCCATACTCGACACGCTGCCCGCATCAACCGTGCAAATGGCGGAGCTTACAATCAATCGATCGTGATCTACCACCTATAAAAAAACGGTCCCTTCGATCATCGAAGGAACCGCTTGTGCGTTTCGGATACTGGTGCTGGGCGCCAACTCAATCAGAGTGTTGCATATGCAACAACGATGCCGTCAATCTGATACGTGCCCGGCACATCGGGGATCTCAATGTCCTGGTGAATAGGAAATGCAATCTTCACTCGAGTGCCATTGTCCACGAGTTGCATTCCACCTTCGATGAGAACATTCTCTTGAATGTTGCCGGACAGATCCAGCGGACCAATCGGATCACCTAAAAGCTTGCCTTCTGCCATGCCTGACAGCACTTCGATTCGGCCGGAGTTCGTTGAAAACTGCAAACCATTCTTGAACGGGATACCTGCCGTGGTGACGCCCAACGAAAGATCTGTAATACTCATCTCCGCAAGCGGGGGGAGAAACCAGATGGGGTTTGGCACTTCAACATTGATGGGGTCAAGCTGATTCAGCGAAGAGGCGTCAATAATGAAACCAAGCGGTTTGGAACCTCTCAGTAATGTACGAACCTCAAGTGTTCCGCCGACCGCGGTCGTCTTGTCACCTTCTAATTGAATCCCTTGGAATTCGCCATCAATCTGAACCATTGATTCGTCTTCGTCTACGACGAAATCAAGCGCATAGACTTGCGCAAACGCTTGTCCGGTTGCGAGCGTCATCGCAAAGACTGCGACGGTTGCCCAAAGTGTTTTTCCAGCTACATACTTCATCGCTCCTGCGTTCTTCAGCATCTTCATCACCGTTCCTTGTTGTTCGAAATCTACATAGTGAAATGAGTTTCACTATCTTATCACTAAGAAATAATCTGTGGTCGGTGGCATTGCACAGGTAGAAGAATGCCAAGACTCTGCTCCACGATTCGATCATCATACCATGTGGAAATCTTCACCACAAGCCTAAATCCAGGTCCAATTCGAAAAAGGACGATGCAGCACATCAAGACATAACACCTCCTGATGCTCTGTTTGGCGTTACAATGCCAAGTCAGAAAGCTCCATCTTGACAATAGGTGAGATACACGGAAGGACTGTGTTCATGCTGGGAGACTGGTTCCGACGACTAGCGGAATCTCCCGTGGCCTCGTCTTGAAAGAACTCAGCATGCGAGAAGGAAGGAATTCTTCTTGAATCCAACCCAAGTTACCACGGGTGCTATGACAGATGCACACGTGAGAATCAGAATTGTCCCCCGTATTGCAATGACATAACTCGCCGGATTGACTCCTCTGTCTCTAGGAATCTCCTTGAGCGTCCACAATTGGATCCAAAGAGAGGGGGGTAAACCAGTTCTGAGCCAAGACCTGAACACCAAATGAACCCTACGGGTGATATCCCAAAGTGATCGCCGCATCGTCGAGGGTCTAGCTGCCGTTAGCCCTTGTGAGACAAGTGGTTATCCGTTAAGTTGATGCCGTAATCCTCGATCGTATCCAATATCCACGGAATCATCGTGCAATCGCGTCCATTTTTTCCTGACATCCAAATGAGGAAGAGTCCCGATTTGGTCGTGGCTCGGCTTCGAATGCCGACAATTTGCCATGATCTTGGTGTTTCTATTGGGTCAACGGAGTTGGAAGGCCTTTAATGAGGTTGACCGAGGAATTTCCCGCTGCGCGATACGTGCGTTTGGCGGTTCATTGTCGTGTAAACTGGAGCCACTATGAGTCGTAATCAGCCACATCCGATTCTCATTCAGGGTGGAATGGGCGTAGGTGTTTCAAGCTGCGCGCTTGCTCAAAGCGTGTCCAAAGCAGGGCACCTCGGAGTAGTGTCGGGAACGGCACTTGATATGGTATTGGCTCGATCGCTTCAGGTTGGTGATCCTGGCGGTCATCGGCGTCGCGCGTTGTCTCATTTTCCCCTCAAGGATGTCGCAGCCCGGATTCTCAAAAAGTACTTTGTCGAAGGCGGCAAAGACGAAGGTAAGCCGTTCAAATCAATACCCGTGCCATCACTCACTCCCAACCGAATGAGTTGGGATTTGCTTATAGCCGGCAATTTCGTCGAAGTCTTCTTGGCCAAAGAAGGTCACGATGGTTTAGTCGGAGTTAATTTCCTTGAGAAAATTCAGCCACCTCACCTTGGGTCCGCGTTTGGAGCCATGTTGGCGGGTGTTGATGTCGTCCTCATGGGGGCAGGCATTCCGCGTACCATGCCGGGAATCTTGGACAATTTGGCCATCGGCCAACCCGTCGAATATGTGCTTGATGTTGTCGGTGCTGACCGCAAGAACCCCGTCAAAATGCATTTCGATCCGGCAGAATACTGGGGAAGCGAACCCCCCAAACTCAAACGCCCAGATTTCTATGCGATTATCGCATCCGCCACCTTGGCCGCCATGTTGAAAAAACGTGCGACCGGTAAGGTTGATGGATTCATCGTCGAAGGTCCGTTGGCGGGCGGGCACAATGCGCCTCCACGCGGGCAGTTGCAACTGTCCGTTGAAGGCGAGCCTGTCTATGGCGATCGCGACGTGCCAGATTTGAGCGCAATTGCGGCGCTTGGATTACCATTCTGGCTGGCGGGTGACTTCGCCCGACCTGACGCATTCAAAGATGCGATGAAGCAAGGCGCTGCGGGCGTGCAAATCGGTACCGCCTTTGCGTATTGCGAAGAATCAGGTATGCCTGATGATGTCAAAAACACCGTCCTTCAAATGAGTAGCCAAGGTAATGCACGAGTCTTCACCGACCCCGTCGCTTCGCCCACTGGTTTCCCGTTCAAAGTGGTGCAACTGGATGACACACTATCCAATCCCGATGTGTACGCCAAGCGAAGTCGAATTTGTGATCTTGGTTATCTGCGCCAAGGATATATTGACGACAGCGGCGATCTGAAGTGGCGATGCCCTTCAGAACCTATCGATGATTATGTTCGCAAAGGCGGCGAAGAAAAAGACACGGTTGGACGTAAATGTGTGTGCAATGGTTTGATGTCGAACATCGGCTTGGGACAGGTACAAAAAGACGGATACCACGAGCTGACGCTCATCACATCAGGCGATGATGTCAAGACCGTTTCCCGGTTCCTCAAACCAAGCGCAACGTCGTACACCGCACAGGATGTTATCGATTTCATTCTCGGCGATTCATCATCAGCTGAGTTGAACAATAACGAAGAGACCGTCTGCGCTCACTAATCCAATCTCCAACTCCTAGTGAAATCAACACGTATGCACCATTGGACCATTGACGAATTGGTACAATTCGTGCAATCAGAATTTGCTGCGCTCGCGGACGATGCAAAAGCGCCCATCATGCAAGCATACATGAAAACGGACATGCCGTTCTATGGCATTCAAAAACCGTTCCGCGTACCGGTGTATCGTGCCCTCAAAAAGCACTATCCAGTTGCAAGCCAAGCCCGATACAAAGAAACAGTACAGGCACTGTGGAAGCTAGAGCATCGAGAAGAGCGGTATGCTGCGATTCATGTAGCTTCGATCTGGAAGAAGTTTATCAATACAAAGTCATTGCCTTTGTATCGCACCATGATTGTCGATGGGGCGTGGTGGGATTTTGTCGATCCGATGGCCATTGATCTGGTTGGCGGTGTCTTGCGGAATCATACGAGTACGACCTTGGCTACATTCGATAAATGGATTGACCATAAAGATATGTGGCTGCGCCGTACCGCCATCATCGGGCAAATCAAAATGAAAGAAGAGACAGACGAGCGACGCTTGTTTGATTACTGCATAAAGCGTATGCACGAAAAAGAGTTCTTCATTCGCAAAGCAATCGGCTGGGCATTGCGGTCACACTCGTACATCCGACCTGAGGCGGTGATGTCATTTCTCGAGGAACATCGCGGCAATCTCTCAGGACTTTCCTATCGCGAAGGGGCGAAACAGCTCGTCCGACAGGGTTTGCTTTAGATATTCCAGAAGCGGCCCCTATTTGGAATACAAACGTTGACTTCAGGGTTATTCGGTCATCAAATAACTACTCATTATGAAGACGCCAAATCTCCAACACTTTCCTGAAGACGAATCATCGACGCCGGTTGAGCGCACTGTACTGAATGAGAAACAGCGCGAAGCCATGACGCAATCGACTGTGCGCATGGAAATCATGGATGCAATTTCTGATATCAGCCCATGCTCGATTGCGGAATTGGCTGTAGAACTCAAACGCACACCTCAATCATTGTACTACCACATGGATATTCTCACCGATGTCAAGCTGGTAGCACAGGTCGGGACACGCAAATCCGGCAAACGCGATGAGGCACTTTATGAGCTCGCTTCGAAATGGTTTAGACTGGTGCGCAATGATGACCCCATTCGAGCAAACGCTCTCATCAAAATGAATGAAACCGTGATTCGGCTCACCCGGAAGAACTATCGAGATGCATTCAAAAAAAACTTAGTGCAAGAGATCAACGGCATCGAGAATATCTACTTTCGTAGACAACGTGGGCGCCTCACCGATAAGAATATGAAGAAGGTACACGCCCTTTTGAATGAAATCGGCGAACTGCTTGAAGCCGGCAAGCAAGCCAAGGAAGGCAATCTATACAGCCTATCCTTCTTTGTAAGCCCACTTGAGCCACACCAGCCTGACATCGATGATCCAGAAGTTACAGCGTGATGTGCGAATTCCCAAGACTGCGATTTCGCTATTGACGATCTAGATAGACTGGACGAGTGTCAGATTTATCCTCCTGCAATCGAAACACATGCATCCCCGCATGCCTGATGATTTCCATCTTCTTTGGCATCAAAAGGGCGGAGCCACCGGTCCGAGATTTCGGATCGTTTCAACTCAGGATGCGCGTGGTGAATAGCTGCTGCAATCAAGCCGGCAAAGAGCGGGTTTGGCTCTTGACAACGACTTGTTAATTCCGGATGGAATTGTCCAGCAATAAAATATGGATGCACACTTTGCGGCAATTCCAATATCTGCATGATCGGCTGATCCGGATGTTTGCCGCTGTATATCAAACCTGCCTGTTGAAGATCATCAATAAGCTTCGGCTCCACTTCCCATCGATGACGGAAACGTTCTCGTGCGGCAGTTCCCTGATACAAAAATTCCGCCAACGTGTTTGGCTCAATCTCGACTTCTTGGCCACCTAGTCGCATTGTTCCGCCAAGCCCTTCAATCTCCTTTTGTTCGGGGAGCTCACCAATCACCGAGTGTGCACCTTCAGGAGTAAACTCGGTCGAATTCGCATCCGTCCACCCGAGTACATTGCGGGCATACTCAATGACAGCAACTTGGAAGCCGAGACATATGCCCATATACGGAATCATATTTTCTCGGCAATATTTAACGCAATGCATTTTGCCTTCGACCCCGCGCGAACCAAATCCGCCGGGAACGATAATCCCATCCACATTCGCAAGCGCTTTCGCAGCCCCTTGTTCGTCAATTTCAGTGGTGTCGATCCATTGTGCGTCAATCTCAACCGACAATTCTGCAGAGCAATGTTCGATCGCTTTGTCAATCGATGCATATGCATCTCGTAGTGCGATGTATTTGCCCGTGATGCCGAGCTTGATTTTGTGTTTCTTCTTCCCCGTGAGAGCATTCGCAAAATGAGACCAGCCTGTACGGGCTTCGTCGTCATGCGTTGTATTTACTCGATCATGCAGGTTGAGCATTCCCAATACCTGATTGTCCAACCCTTGGGCACGGAGTGCGTTCGGGATGACATAGATCGACTTCCGGTCATGCATCGAAAAAGTTCGGTTCAGCGGCACATTTGAAAACATTGCGATCTTTTGCCGCGCGGAATCCTGAACGGGGTTCTTTGCCCTGCACGCCACAATGTGTGGTTGAATCCCCGCTTCCATAAGTCGTTTGATTCCGAGTTGGGCGGCTTTGGATTTCTGTTCCCCCAAAATTTCGGGTTCTATCACATACGTCAATGCAACAAAGCAAAAATTCCCAACGCCTTCTTCAAAGGCCAATTCACGTAGCGCTTCTATATAGAATCCGTTTTCGTAATCGCCTGCAGTACCGCCGACCTCAACAAAAACGACATCCGTTGGTTCGCCGTCGTTTCCCTTCATGGCCAACTCGCGGAGCTTGCGTTTCACCTCACCCGTCACATGCGGGATCATCTGCACATCGCGGCCGAGATATTCGCCCCGACGTTCCCGTTCGAGGACGGTGGTGAACACTTGGCCAGCCGTTGTAAAATTCCGCTTGGAGAGGTTTTGGTTGAGCATGCGTTCATACGTGCCCAAGTCCATGTCACATTCAGTGCCATCATCAAGGACAAAGACCTCACCATGCCGATAGGGGTTCAGTGTGCCGGCATCGACATTGAGATAGCCTTCAAGTTTCACCGGAGCGACGGAGAAGCCCTTGTTCTTCAAGAGTTTGGCGAGTGACGATGAGAAGATCCCTTTGCCCAAGCCGGACATGACCGTCCCGAACACCGCCACGTACTTGTGCCGCCCTTTTTCATACCCCTCCGGGATAGGCGAGTAGAACTCGGTCGTCTCGCTCGGTGCACCGAATTGCTGAAGCAGCGATTCTTCACCGGACGCAGAGGCGGAAGTGGGGGATTGAGATTTGGTTGATGATCGTGCAGCGCTGGAATTGGCTTTTGGTGTCGGCATGTGAAGTGTACCACCATACACCCCGGCCTATCAAGTCGCCCGCCCGGAATCAGGGCTTCCCGGTTCCACTTCTCTCCAAATCAGATCGAAACCGATGCCAATTTTCAAGATCAGTGGCCAATTCATCCGCCACCTGATCAAAGTATGCTTCCAATTGGCGATCAATAGTCGTCGGCACGTCAGGATGCAGATGAGATCGCTCGCGAATAAGACAGCCGACCTCCGCTAGCCGGCCGCGAAACGCATGCAATGAAGTTTGATTTGCTTGGCGGCGTGGCGGTATCACAATCTCGCTGAGCACACCCACAACACCCGTGGGTAAAACAGACGCCTGCTGGAAATAGTGGTCCGCCGAGAAATCAACGATGATCGCTAGATCGTCCATACGGTTGACACGCTGCAATACCTCAGCCGATATCTGGAGTAGTTTGCTCGGATCTGACTCATTCGCCGCCGCCTGCGCAATGACTCGCTTCAAGTCCCGTAGTGTCTGATCCAACGCTCCCGGCTTGGGTTGCCAATTCCACGCGGCCCACCGTGCATGGGCGGAAGCATTCTCGCGGTACCGGACTGATCTCCCGAACAACGCGATGAGATCAAGCCAATCCGCCAATGCGTCCATGCGGTCATTTGCGGCCGACTGCACGTTCCCATTGCTCCATTGGCTTGCCCACTGTCTTAAATGTATGTTTGTTTGGTCGCGCAACCGTCTTCGGCCCATGCGATAGCGATCTTCATCCAAGCCAATGGACTCCAAGGTCAACGCAATCGCGTCCAGATCACTCTCCAACAGATTGTATCGCCGAACCTGTTGGTCAAGCGCGTTCAACGTCGCAGCGGCAGCTGGTCGACTGAATGGATCCTTCAAATCAAGAATCTGTTCGCGCAAAAAGAGGCGATATGCACGTTCACCCTTGGGGTAATGACGAAGCAGTGCATCCTCCCATTCGCCGGTGTTCAGGGTCAACAACACATCATCATAACTGGCATACAAACTCGCCCGTAGCATCACCCAAGCGGGGTCACTTCGCAATACTGTCCAATCTGATGACGACGCGAGCACCTGGATTGCCTTCTTTTCCAGCATTGTGTATCGCTGGCGAATCGTTTGATGCAATGTGCGAACTGCGCTGCTCGTAGGCCGTCTAGCCGTCATCTGACGAAACGACTTCATCCGACGAATAAACGTAAGAGCCTGTAGCAAACGCGCCTGCTCGACCTCATTGATGTGCACAATTGCGTCAGCATCAGGGAACCGCTCCGCAAGGAACCGTGACAACGTTCGCAGGATCGAGTTCACTTGTTGATCACGTCGTACCGCAAGCTCATTCGCTTGATTGATCAAGTGCGACCAAATGGCTACTTGCTGCTCGGTCCGCCTACGCAATTGCCAGTCATCGAACGAGATAGGGTCCGAATCCCACTGCTTCAATTGTGTTTGGATGAACCCAGTCAAACAGTCCGCTGTCTGATCGTTTAACCATGAGGTCGCGTCATCCGCCTGACCGGTTGCCACGAGCATCGCATGGTGCAGCTCGATCAACTGTCGAATCCACAGTACGTCATCTTGAAATTGCCGCGATGACATCGCCGTGCGTTGCTGCGCATTCTGCAGTTCCACCATAACCGTTTGCATATCCGAAGAAAGAGGAGCGTTAGAATCGAGGAGTTGGCTCTCTTGGCTGAGTTCGTTCAGCGCAAGCTGTGTTGGGGTGGAGTTGGAAGACTGTGCGGACGATGGAGTTGACAACATCGGCCAACACCGCATCGGGGATTGGGAGTCATCCAAAAGAGCAACCGCTTCCAGCAGAGGAGCAAAACGATTCTGCAACCAATAGTCAAGTGATTCGACCTCATGTTCAGAATGTACCGTCAGTGGTGCCGTGCTTTCATCCTCCGAAAGCGTGTACTGTTCGAGTACTGCTTGAACACTTAATCGTAAGGCACCGCCAGCCGGAGTGGCGGCCGCACGATCCAACACGGAATCGATCCCTGCTGCAGCATCGGCCAAAGTATGCCCATACAGATGCGCAATCGACACTACTTTAGAATGGGTTGTGAAGGTTCGATCAGTCGCCGAATCCAATCGCAGGAGCTCACACGCATCACGACGCCAACGGGCCTGTGCTCGCAGGATAAGGCGATTCATTCCCGATTCATCAACCGCTTGCGCATCCAATTGAATTGCTTGGGCTTCCAACTCCACCGAAGTACGTTGCGCGATACTCAATTCACCTAACGATGGAATATGAACGCGGTCCAAATCAAGCACTTGAGCAAACGTGCTCATTGTTGCTAACGTCGACGTCAAGAACCACATCGCCATGATCATGATCAGCAGAGTTGTGAGGCTGACGATTGTGCGGTTGCATATCCGAAAACGAATGGGAGATTGAGTCATTCCAATGAGCATGAAGTGCATTCTACTCGAAATTCGCGATGAGTGATGTCTCAATAACTGATTCGACGATCTTTCATTAGTCAACATCCGGTCCCGCATGAGACATCTGCTCCATTGCGAGCATCAGTGCTTGCGTACCTTTGCGGCCAAATCCTTGCGCTTGCACCGCATTGTACAATTGCTCCGCCAACGCCAAGCCCGGCAAAGCAATGCCCATTCGTCTCGCCTCATCTAACGCGATTCGCATATCTTTGATGAAATGCTCAACAAAGAAACCCGGCTCGAAATCACGTTGCACAATGCGTGGCCCAAGGTTGTTGATCGACCATGAACCTGCAGCGCCGCTTCCCACCGCATTGATCACCGTCATCGGATCTAATCCCGCTTGGGTCGCATACAACATGCCTTCGCATACGCCGATCATCATGGTTGCAATGAGCGTTTGATTGACCATCTTGGTGTGCTGTCCCGCCCCCGCTCCGCCAAGATGGGTTATGGTCTTACCCATGCATTCAAAGAACGGACGCAATGCAATCACCGCATCATCATCTCCGCCCACCATGATCGAAAGGGCTGCGTTTTTCGCTCCAATGTCGCCACCTGATACTGGCGCATCAACCGAATAGATGTCATGTTCCTTCGCCTTCGCCGCGATACGTTGCGCCAAGTCGGGGCTACTCGTGGTCATATCGACTACGATTGTTGGCCCATCTGCAGCGCTAAAGATACCAGTTGCAGTGTCGAGATAGGTTGATTCAACATCATTCGGATATCCTACGATCGTAAACACGATATCAGAAGCCTCTGCGACCGCAGCCGGCGTGTCCGCCCAACTTGCACCCTGTGCGAGGAGTACTTCTGCCTTGGATCGTGTGCGGTTGTAGACCGTAAGGGAATATCCGGCCTTTTGGAGATGCCCCGCCATCGATGCACCCATGACTCCGGTGCCGATCCAACCGACTCTTGGATGCGCGGGGAGAGTAAGCGTCTTCATGGTGTGAATTCCGGTTTTGTTTTCATTGTAGCAGATTGAAGGATTTAGCTAGGTGGTAGGCGCGATGGATGATTGTGTAGCAAGAATCCAATCCACAACTGCAGTCAAATCCGAAAGATCCTGAATCGCCCAATCAGGATCCGTGGCTTGAAGTTCCTCAAGCGTTGACCAGCCCGTTGCGACTGCGAGAGATCGGCAACCGTTCGCCTTAGCACATGCAACATCGTGTGGAGTGTCGCCAATGATGATGACATTTTCGAAAGTGATCTTGGAGTTGTTGCAATGACACTGTTCATGAAATCGCTGCAGTGCGACAGGGGGCAGATCATTCCGCGTAGGTCCATCATCACCCCACGCATTGACCTCAAACCATTCGGGTCTGAAACCGACTGATGAAACCTTAATCATGCCGTTGATCGGCCAGTTGCCCGTGAGGAGCCCCAAGGTAAGATGGTGATCGTCCTTGATCTCAAGCAAACGTGTCACCAATTCGAGTGCGCCTACACAGCGTTGGATATTGAAATCACCAGATTCGATTCGCCGTTTGAGATTGGCGGGAGCGGCTTCTTTGAATTGACGGGTGAGATCCGCTGTGACCTCGATGCCGTTGAACTGCATCAGTTGTTCAAAGATCCAGGTATCAAGTCTGCCTGCAAAATCGAGATCATGATCCCGGTAAGTGTTTCCGAGCAATTCGATTGCAGTGTCGTTGAAAGCGGCTCTGCCAGAGCGGTCGCCGTGGTACAACGTACCGTCAATATCAAACAGAATAAGCGTTGGAGTCTTTGCATTGGCCATAGTGCAAACAGGGTAGGCCGCTCATTCATCAATGACTGATTGCAATGGGCAGGAACGGCTTTCATCGCTAGAAACTCAACCTATTCGGCCCCCGATCGGGTGAGTAATCATGTCGCCCAAGGTGTAGATTTGGTAGGATTAGGGAGACGGCTATGGCAAGTCAGTTGCTCATGCCGTCAGTCAAAATGTTGTTGTGAGCATTCTGACGTGTTTGATCCTCCCTTTCTTGCAAAGGAAGAGAACAATGCTCGAGATTCGTATTCACGGTCGAGGCGGGCAGGGTGGCGTTACGCTCGCCAAACTCATTTCTACAATTCGCTTTCTCAAAGGCGATTCTGTGCAAGCATTTGGCATTTATGCAGCAGAGCGCTCCGGCGCGCCGCTACAGGCCTTTTGTAGATATGACACCAAGCCCATTACCAACCGCAATCTCATCTATCGGCCAGATCATATCATTGTGCTCGATCCGACATTGATCGGTAAAGGAATCACGACCGGGTTAAAAAGCGGGGGATGGATTCTCCTCAATGTTCCCGATCGTCCCGCTGACTATGCGGATAAATTTCCCGGCTATCGCATTGCAACGATTGATGCGACCGCGATCGCGCGGCGTTACAACTTGGGCACCAAGAGTGTTCCCATTGTCAATACTGCACTCGCAGGAGCGATGGGCGAGATCCTTGGCGAAAACTTAGATTCCGTGCATGCAGCATTAGGACATTTGGGATTTGTGGGTGGCAATCTAGATGCTGCATCTGATGCCTTCGACTCAGTCGCTCAACTCAATACCACGCAAATTGGATTCAACGCTGATCCGCCGCGCATCCCGACTGCTCGAGTTGAAGGCTTGGTGCACGGTAATACGGGCGAATTCCCTCGCATTCGTACGGGTGAATGGGCTACCCAAGGCCCCGGACAGGAAACGTTCGTACCGCCTTGCAATTTCATCTGTCCTGCGGGTAATGATGTCCAAGGATTTTTGGATGCACTCGCTAAAGGTGATGACAGCCTTGCGCTGGAAACATTGTACCGAACGACACCATTCCCCGGCGTGTGTGGCCGCGTGTGTCCTGCCCCGTGTATGGATGCGTGTAATCGAATTCACCTCGACGGAGCGGTGAACGTTCGCGATCTAGAACGGTATGCAGCAGATCATGGCAGTTACAAGCCCGTCGAATTTGATAAACAAGATCAACGCATTGCGGTCGTCGGCTCAGGGCCAGCCGGCTTGTCAGCCACCTATCACTTGGCTAGGCTCGGTTATCACGTGCACCTCATCGAACGTGGATCAGAGTTAGGCGGCTTACTCCGGACCGGAATTCCATCTTACCGATTGCCCCGTGATGTGCTCGATCAGGAAATAGACGTGATCCTCGCACTCGGCGTTGCAGTAAGTACAAACACAACGATTGATCGTGCGGCGTTGGTAGACCTCGCAAACGAGTATGATGCAGTTCTGGTAGCGACCGGCCTGCAAACATTGCGCACCCTCCAGCTCACTACCAATTCGAACAATGACGAGGAATTAGAAGATCTCGACGTTCATCAAGGGATTGGTTTTCTTGAACAGACCAACAAAGGTGAGATCAATGTCGAAGGCGAAGAGATTATCGTCATCGGCGGCGGGAACACTGCGTTTGACGCGGCTCGATCGGCCATTCGATGTGGGGCATCGCTCGTTCGAATCGTCTACCGTCGAACCCGCAATGAAATGCCCGCCATCGCTGAAGAAATCGACCAAGCGGTCGAAGAGGGCGTGGTTCTACTGGAACTCACGCAACCAATTCAGATCGAACCCGCCATCGATGCTCCTCATCGTGTTCTAACGTGCCAACGCATGGAACTTGGTGAGCCCGACGAGAGCGGGCGCTGCCGCCCTGTTCCAATCGAAGGTTCTGAGTTTGGCATGGAGGCGGATCGCATTATCCTCGCGCTCGGGCAATCAGCGGATATCGAGATATTCCATCTTGCCAACGAACCCGCACTGGAAAATGAAGTCATACTGCCTGAAGTGATCACTCCTGTTTACGCGCTCGGTGACTTTGCTGACAATGAAGGCACTGTCACCGCCGCCATAGGCAGCGGACGCAAGGTGGCGTTCCATGTTCATCGCCAATTTACCGGTGAGGATATTATTGCAGCTCCTCATGATCCCGATCGTGTGTTACGCGAAGATCGCATGAAACTCGATTTGATTGATCCTGCCACCCCGTGTAGCACTTTAAATCTGCAACCCGGGATCAGGCGGCGCAATTACGATGAAGTGCACGCTGGACTTGCGGACCCCGCGGAAGCGCAGCGGTGCATGAGTTGTGGTGTGTGTAATCAATGCGATCGCTGTATCACATTCTGCCCGGAAGGTGTGGTCAAACGTGACGGCAAGACTTTCACGTTCGATTATGAATACTGCAAGGGTTGCGGCATTTGTGCGACAGAATGTCCACGCCACGTCATTCAAATGGTCGGTATGTAACCGTGTACCGATGTCATTCCTTCGGCGCGCTTCAACCGTTTCTTGAGGAGTATCACCATGCCACTCGAACTCGTTACCGGAAATCATGCTGCGGGCTATGCACTCTCATGTGCAGGCGAAGCCAATCGAGATGGCCTCGGGGCTGCTTGTGGAATCTATCCCATTACTCCCCAAACCGAAATCGTTGAGTTCATCGCCAAATTCGATTTCACGAAAGGGCGAGTCATTCCCGTCGAAAGCGAACACAGTGCGATGGGTGTAACCATCGGCGCTTCGCTTGCCGGAGCACGAACGTTTACCGCATCATCTTCCAACGGCCTCTCCTACATGAATGAGAATATCATGTGCGCTGGCTACTACCGTTGCCCCATGGTGATGGCAGCCGTCAATCGCACGCTCGGGCCGCCTTGGAATATCTGGGCGGATCAAGGCGATACGCTTTGCTTACGAGATTTTTCTTGGATGCAGTTTTATTGTGAGACCAACCAGGAAGTCGTCGACACCCTGCTCCTCGCCTTTCGAATATCAGAAGACCCGCGCATTCTCTTGCCTTCAATGGTCATCATGGATGCATTCATCATGTCCCACACCTTGATGGAAACGGACCTGCCGGAGCAAGCCCTCATTGATGAATATCTACCGCATTGTGATGTGCCCCATCGTCTCAATCACGAGCATCCTACCGCCATCGGAGGGCTCGCTTGGCCGCAAGAAACGCAGTCCATGCGACTCGAAACAGATGAGGCTTTTGCACTCGTTCCCGAAGTGTATGAAGAACATCGAGCAACATTTGAAAAAATATTTGGCCGTGATCCTGGCGCTATGGTGCAATCCTATTGCACCGATGATGCGGAAACCATTTACATCACCACCGGCACCATCGCGACCACCACCCGCGACATCATTCGCGCCAAACGCAAGGCCGGCGAAAAGATCGGCATGATCAAACTCAAAATGTTCCGCCCATTCCCCGTCGATGAAATTCGTGATCTCTGTTCGACAGCGAGGAAGATTGGCGTGCTTGATCGCAACTACGGCGGAAACACCGGCGGCATTTTCTGCAATGACATCAAAGCAGCCCTGCAAGGTGTTCGTGATGATGTGCTCGTGCAGAATTACCTGACTGGAGTAGCAGGTGGAGATGTTACGCCCGCACTCATCGAAGAAGTCATGGATGATTTGAAGCAACGCAAGTGCGCTGAGCCGCACGTGTGGAAAGGAATTGACCAATGATGACCACTTCCACTCATTCTGATTTGGCCGCGAAACGCGAGTGCGCTGCTGCTTTGACGCAAGCCCCTGACGGAACATCCTTCAATAGTTGCGAAGAGTGTCTACTCCGCCCCGGCAATACCAACTGTGGCGGGTGTGGCATGAGCCTTGTCCTGTCATTCCTTGGCCGCGCCTTAGAAAAAGCAAACGACCGAGCGATGCTCGTCATACCTGCATGTTGTGGCATCGTCGCAGCAGGGGGGTATCCGACCACGAGTTACAATGCACCTGTACTTGGGGCCACCTTTGGGGCAGCACCTGCATTTGCGTCCGGCCTCGCCGCTATTCATGAGATCAATGGTCAACCAGGCCAAGTCGTATGCTTTGCCGGCGACGGCGGAACGTATGACATCGGTATGGCGTCACTCTCCGGTGCAGCAGAGCGAAATGAAAACCTCATTTACATTTGCTACGACAATGAAATCTATGGAAACACCGGTGGCCAACGGTCTTCCGCCACACCTGTAGGTGCAAAGACGACCACTACACCGCACGGAAAATCGCATACGAAGAAAGACATCATGGCGATTATGGCCGCCCACAGAATTCCCTACGCAGCCACGTTGTCTGTCGCCCATCCCGAAGATTTCGAACGCAAGATCGCCATCGCGCTCAAGACACGAGGCTTCAAATTCCTAGTGGCCCATTCACCTTGTCCGACCGGCTGGAAATCCGAGCCCTCACGTTCTGTTCAACTCGTCCGCACCGCCGTTCGGTCCGGCCTGTTCAATCTCTTTGAAGTCTTCGAGGGCGAACGATATCGCATCAACGCCACCCCAGACGGCACCGACCCCGCAGATTACTTCGAAGGCCAACGTAGATTCCCCAAGGATGCGGTCAATCTGGATGATGTTCGCCAACAGTGCAAAGACAGATTCGATCGCCTCGCTCGATTTGCTCAAGCGTGGCCAGTCAAGGACGACGATTGAGCCTCGTTACTCTTCAAGAGCCTAAGTCATATCGGAACAAGAAACAGCCCCGCCTGAAGTAAATCAGGCGGGGCTGTTCGTTGATTTGAATTCCATACTTGTTCCGTGCTTACGCCACTGCAGCACAGACTTTTTCTGCTGCATCCGTCAAGTCGGTAGCCGTCTGCATCGTGGGAATCTCGCTCTTGGATTCTTCCAAGATCTTGCGTGCTTCCACGACGTTGGTTCCTTCAAGTCGTACGACCAATGGTACGTTGAAGCCGACTTCTTTCGCAGCATTGGCAATCGCGCGAGCAATCTTATCGCATTGCATGATCCCGCCGAAGATGTTGACGAGCACACCATTGACCGCATTGTCCGCGAGGATAATCCGAAAGGCTTCGGTCACCGCTTCTTCCGTTGCGCTGCCGCCTACATCGAGGAAGTTGGCTGGCTCACCGCCATGCAGTTTGACAATGTCCATCGTGCTCATCGCCAAGCCTGCACCATTGACGAGGCAACCGATGTTGCCCTCCAACGTGATGAATGACAAGCCGTATTTCGCAGCCCGTAATTCTGCAGGGTCTTCCGCTTCAGGATCAAACAACTCCTGCAAATCCTTATGTCGGAAGAGCGCGTTGTCATCAAAATCAAATTTTGCATCGATCGCTAAGACTTCGCCGTCCGGATTCCTATCCGTGCCTGGCGTAACGATCAATGGATTAATCTCAGCCAACGAGCAATCCTTGGCCATGAAAATCTTCACCAAGTTCATCATGATCTTGACGGCTTGGCCTATCTGTTTGCCTTTGAACCCAAGCTTGAAGGCAACTTCACGAGCCTTATGCGGTTCCAAACCCATCAATGGGTGCAACGGCGTTTTCAGAATTGCCTCCGGATTCGTCTCCGCAACTTGTTCAATCTCAACCCCACCTTCAGAACTTGCGATCAACGTATTCGAACTGTTCGCTCGGTCCGTCGTGATCGCCAAGTAGAATTCTTTTTCGATGTCCACACCAGCGGCGATCAACAGTTTCTTTACTTCAATACCACCCTCGCCCGTTTGCACACTCACCATGCGATTGGACAGCATGAATTTTGCCGCCTCCGCTGCTTCTTCAGGCGAACGTACGAGTTTGACAAACCCGGCTTTGCCTCGTCCGCCTGCATGGACCTGTGCTTTGACGACAGCGAGATCCGTGCCCGCGTCCTTGATCGCATCTTTATACATCTGGGCTGCCTTGGTGTAGTCGGTACACACCACACCGTCAGGCACCGCAATGCCACCCGCCGCCAAAATATCACGAGCCTGGTATTCGTAGACTTTCATCGCGTTCGCAAGTCCTTTCCCGCAGCAAACATCATTCAACATGAGTCTGCGGCCAACCACAATGTACACTTATATATATAGTAAGAACGATTCATCGCTCTACCCGCATCAATCGCAAAAGCAGCGGTCTAAGCGAGTTAGCCCCATCGTAGCCCCGCTTTCTCTCAATGCGATGCAGGCAAATCCCTGTTCTCAAGCGACTTTCCCACGTGACCCACCATGATGAGGCTGTCATTCATAAAACACGCAGAGCCAAACGGTTGGCCCATTCGGGTCTGTTTGATCCACTCGATGTTTGCGATGAGCTTTGATATCCACCCAATCGCCCGCCTGTAGCTCAACGAAAGACCGCTCGCCACCATTCTCGCTATCGTCGAGGAATTCCAGCTTCCCTGACCCTTGCATCACCATCACAAATTCGGATTGCTCCTGATCGTACCAATCATCAGCCTCAGACGCATACCCGGCTGGTGAGACCACCCGCTCAATGCGGAAGGCGCCTCCTGTATCCCCAACCTCTGAAGTCGTCAACTGTTCAACGAACTCATCTTTCAACTCGACGGGAAAATTTAAAAACAGATTCTGCGGAAGGCTCACAACTAGTGTCCCTTTGATCTGTTCTCTAGAGAATTGCCTATCGAAACATCAAATTCTTGGGCCCATTCCCATCCGACATTTACCGAGCCTGATTCAAGCATTGATCGAAGCGGCACGCTCTGCCAATCTTGAAGGGAGCCTTCTCCCAGAACGCTTCGAATCTCTAGTGTCCGGTCCATTCTCTCGAGTCTTGCATTTACGAATCTAATCAGCGATTCAGAACGCATCAATGCGCCGGGGGCGTTCCCTGATTGATTCATCTCTGTAAGGGAGCCGACTGATGCTTCGAGAGAATTCCGAATGGAAGTCACTCCTCGAAATTCATAAGTCTGGGGGAGGGATGCGACCAATCCAGTTAAGTGTGTGATCGACGCAGTCGCATCATCTTGTATTTTCTGATAGGATTGGTGTTTCTGCCACATCCAGATTGAGCCTACCACAACGATCACGAGCGCCGGTATCCGTACTCGCCGCCATGGAATTCGAGCAGTAATCTTGGCGCCGAGTTGAATTACTATCCTTTTGTATCGACTCGAGTTTGATGCGCGCATCGGCTTCGGTCTCGACGCGGTATCCTTGGGGCGAGATCTATTCGTGTTGGAACTTGTGCGATTTTTTCTCGACTTTGACTTCTTCGTTTTCGAAGTATTCTGTGCAGTTGCATTGGAAGGCGGTCTATATTCAATCGCCTCAACCATTGATTTAGGCAATCGCTTCTTGAGATCCTCGATGCCATCGAGAATTTCGAACATCGCACGATCACAATTCTGAGCTGTGAGACTTGATGATTCTCCTAGGTGCTTTCGTTCATTAAAGTAGCCAACCGCATCCATTAGTCGGCCTGGACGCCTGAAATAGGCTCGATTCTCACTGAGCAACCTCATTGGTTTTTTCTTATTCGGGTCACCCCATCTCTTGTCCGCCTGAGCAGGATTGAGGACCTTCATGAGGTATTCAAGTAAGAAGCCCGCGGCGGTCATACGATCCACGGGATCTTTCATCAGTCGAATTTCTGGAATCGACTTCGTACCCAAAGGCAATCGGCGAGTTTTCATGATTACTTTCGCCCTCCATTGATCTTCGTCGAGGCAAGTAGCACAAAATTGTCAATCTCAAGCTGAAATGACTTGTCTACAAGGTCACCGAACTCGGTGGGCGAAATCGTTGGGACTTCAACTGAAAGTCCAATACCTCTTCCCAAATCTGCTTTATAAGACTCTGTTGATGAAGCGTGCCAGTCAGTTTCAACTCGAACCACAAAATCACTTTCACCTAAGGATTTTAGCTTAGGGTTGAGACGGCGCATCATACTCCTGAACTCATCAGCTGAAGTCTGTTCAAGAATCTGAGGGTTGCTTCCATTGCCGTTCATAGATTGTGGGTAAACCGCACTATCTTGCCAGACAATTCTCTCAGTATGATAATCCTGAAGAGATGACGGAACGGAGTATTCAAAAAGCGCCTGTCCAGCTCCTTTTGCAGCCCACCATACAGGGACTGAAATCAAAGCCATGAGTTCGGGCGAATTCCCTTCGAGCCCATAGGCGACGCTCCAATTCTGTTGAACATCTGTGGTTGCCCACCGATGCGTCTTCTTGCGAATGTCATATCCCCAGTACCAAAGTGTTCGATCACTAGCCCACTGCAGTGCATCTCGCGTTTCTACCCATGCCACATATTCTGATTGTGCAACGGCTTCTGCTTGGGCAACTAGGTCACTTGCGCTCAACGACCAGCTTGAGTCAAATGCCTCCAGGCTCTTCTCGAGTGTCGCAAACTCTCGCTGCATTACGGCAATTCGCTCATGAGTCAATGGATCTACTATCGAAAGTTCCCTTAATGCAGCCACGCACCGATTCTTCAAACTCCGCAGCGGCTTTCGAAGCTCATTTACTTCTTCCACTTTCCTCAAAAAGGCTTCGCTCCTGGAAACGCTATTCAATCTTGTCTTGATCAAATGGCGAACCAAAGTGTCGCTGATCGTGCCAATACGAAGTTGGAGGGACTCAGTGGCTTCTCGGCGATCGCGACGATCTGCGGTCAATGAAGCGATTCGAGCCTGATCAAATCGTGCGAATGCGGATTCCGCATTGTTGCAATCTTCGTTGAATGCGGACACATTCCATCGGGTGAGCAACTCATCTCTTGCCTCATCGCTGGTCAGTGGATGAAGACGCAACTGATCATCCATCTCGGACCACCTCGAGCTCCAGATTGAGAGCACTTCAACTGCTTCATCAACGGCAGACCGCAATTTCAGAGTCGCGTTATCATCAAGCATCGGGCGATTCTCTGATAGCACTGTGCTAATCGGTGAAAGCTGTGCCGCCCAAGAGTCGAGCTTCATTTTTACGTCTTGATGTCGAGCCTGAGCCATTTGCTCCAAGGCCTTGTCCTGCTTCTTGTTTAACAGAAAATCAGCATAAGCGAGCTCCGCTCTCTGGCTGTTCCATGCTCCATCATGTTCTGCTGCCTTCGAATTCTCAAACTCAAGCCGGAGTGGATCGAGCGCCGACACGTCATTGCACCGTTGAATGCGCTCGTTCAAGCTCTCCAATGAAACCGCCGCGGCGATGGACTGGGCATGCAATCTGCGAAGCGTTGTCTTCAATGCTGCAGGATTCTGAACAAATGAGAGCGGTTCGAAATCTGCCGCCGTCAACTTGGCATTCCAATCAGTCATGTTGGTCAGCAGCTCTGCAACCCGCGTTTGCAACTCCGCTTTGTGCATGAAGAGTGCTTCGTGTTTCGCACCAGCTTCATTGATTCGATCTCGCATCTCTCTGATGTTGCTGATTTGCTCATCATTGTTCAATCCATGCAAGTGCGTATTCATTTGTTCGGGAGATAGGTTGCCCGCCAATAGTTCAATGCAGTTAGCTTCAAGTGTGTTGCGATCCTCTGAGAGGCTTCTTCGTATCCCAGCCATAGATTCAAGCGCGACAAATGATTCATCGGGCCAATATGGCTTTGGAGTTGGAGCTGAGAGTAGAATGGCTGCTTCATACTCACCAATTGCTTGGCGAGCACGTTCTGAGGCGAGCATGATTTGCTGATCGTTCGAGTTGAGTCGGGTGAACTGGTTCAGAGCATTGTCGCCGCCGAGCAGTACTGTCCAGCTGAGAACACAGAGTAGAACCAAGATGATGGCCCAACTCGACAAGAGTACAAGTCTTACCACCTGAATTCGGGTGTCTAAGTGAACACCCTTTGTCAATGTGATCCGAATGGAATCAACATTCTTGTTCGGAGAATCAATTGGAGTTGGGGGAATTGGAGTAGGTGATACGGT
>PJEL010000422.1_pt1 | contig 49556 bp, 35 predicted proteins | sample 1853271 | NCBI WGS metagenome assembly PJEL01 (sample SAMN08108733, study PRJNA415343) | Invertebrate metagenome, whole genome shotgun sequencing project. | host: Globobulimina | place: Sweden: Gullmar Fjord | collected 2015-08
AAATGCAACGGCATATTACTCAGACATTTCGGATCTGCAAACATCTCGATTTGACCCAACTAATATTAGCTTCTTAGTATTTACTGACAATGTTGGTGACGCTGAAATTAGAGGTATTGATGGTGACTTCAGTTATGTCGCTACTGACAATTTAATATTATCAGGCGCCTTTAGTTTAATTGACAGTGAATTAACTTCTGTAAACCCAGAGCTTGATGGCATTGCTCCACCGGTTGGTAGCCAATTGCCTTACTCAGCTGAACTTTCTGGTAACTTGCAAGCTCAGTACTACTTTGAACTTGATGGCGACTTAACGGGCTTTGTAAACGGCTCTGTTAGCTATACAGGTGATAGATACACAGGCATGACAATGGATGCATATGTATTAGAAGATGCAACAAACCTTGTTTATGGTACCGGTTCAGGTTTAGATATTAAACGCGAAGCTGAATTGTTCACAGGTGTGAATTACACAGATAGCAATGGCAATGCTTTTGCTGGTGGTCGTTATGTTCAAGACAGCTACGTATTAGCCAATATAGCCATAGGTGTGACTAATGATACCTGGAAAGCTGAGTTTTTTATTAATAACATAACGGACGAAAGTGCGATATTGTATGTTGATACTCAGCAGTTTACGCCAAAAGTTGTTACGAATCGCCCGATGACCGTTGGGTTTAGGTTCTCGTACGACTTCTATTGATAAATTAAGATTGTCATTTGTGGCATAAAAAAGCCGCTAGAGATTATTCTTTAGCGGTTTTTTTTCGGTTAACAAATTGTTTTATGAAGAATAAAAGTGTTGAAAGGGAAGTGTCTTGAATATAAAAAGCAAAACATCAGAGAGTGCCATTAGTATTTCCGATGCCAGTTTTGAAGAGCAAACAAGAGCAATTCAAAAGTTGATTCAAACCGCTGATTTTAACCAGGCTATTGCAGTTTCTGATTCCTATTTAGAGCAAGTTAAAAGTGCGGCTCACAAAGTTGAAATACTGTATTTAAAAGCGGTTGCTTGCCGTTACAAGAAGGATAACGATCATGCTCACAAGACTCTGCAACAGTTAATAAAACTTGCTGATAATCATCCGCGCAGTTATCAAGAGCAAGGTTATCTATACCTCGCTGAGCAAAAAGCAGATCTTGCCAAGCTTAGCTTTGAAAAAGCGGTAAAGTTAAACCCTAGTTTAGTGGCGAGCTGGCAGGAGTTAATTGAGCTATATCGTAAATCTAATGATGCAGAATATGTGCAACATGCTGCAAATCAATTAGCAAAACTCAAGTCTTTGCCACCTGCGTTGCTCGCTGTTACAGAGTTTATGAATGATGGTAAATTAATTAAAGCAGAACAAATTTGTCGCCAGTTTTTACAGAATAACAAACGAAATGTTGACGGTATGTGTTTGTTAGCGGAAATAGGCATTGAGCTAAAAATATATGATGACGCAGAGTTTTTACTGACCACAGCATTAGAGCTTGAACCCGAACATATTCATGCACGGTCACTATTTTTGAATTTAAGTTTAAAGCTTGGTAAGTACAAAAAAGCGCAAGAGTTAGTCCTGAAACTGCTAGCTCAACAACCTGAAAATGTTAGTTTTATGGTGGCCAAGGCGAATGTTTTAGCAGGGTTAGGTCAAGTTAGTGAAGCGATAGCGTTATTTGATAATGTAATCACCGTTGGACATAAAAACCCTGAGTTTTATTTGCAGCATGGGCATGCGTTAAAAGTGAGCGGCAATATTACGGCTGCTGTTGAGGCCTATCAAAATGCTTATAAAGTAAACCCTAAATTTGGTGATGCATATTGGAGTTTAGCTAATACTAAAACCTACCGCTTTAGTGACACTGAAGTTACCCAAATGGAGAAGCACGTTGGGTTAACTGACCAGCCTTTGCAAGATAAAATTCAAATGTTATTTGCGTTAGGTAAAGCCAAAGAAGATAACAAAGAGTTTGCTGAAGCATTTAAAGCATATAAATTGGGTAACGCACTTCAAAAGCAATATAGTGGTTTCAATATAGAAAATGTAGAACGACAAATAGACCACCAAATTAAGTATTGTGACTCGGCACTCTTTGAGAAGCGAAGTCATGTTGGTAACCCCTGTAAAGATCCCATTTTTATTGTTGGTTTACCTAGAGCTGGCTCAACGTTATTAGAACAAATTTTAGCCTCCCACAGCCAAGTGGATGGCACCATGGAGTTGCATCAAATTTTAGGCTTAGCGTCAAAGCTGCGTGGCCGGGCTAAAGTGGATAATAGCGCACAGCAACAAGAATTAGATGAAAACGTATATCCAAGAAATTTGCATAAGCTAGAAGACACTTACTTTCAGCGTTTTGGAGAGCAGTTTATAGAAGAAACAAAAGTGTACCGTGAAAGTGCACCTTTATTTATCGATAAAATGCCAAATAACTTTTTACACCTTGGTTTGATTAAACTCATATTACCGAACGCCAAAATTATAGATGCGAGACGTTCGCCAATGGCTTGTTGTTTTAGTGGCTTTAAACAGTTATTTGCCGAAGGGCAAGAGTTTAGTTACGACTTAGAAGATATAGGCCGTTATTACAATGGCTACTTAAAGTTGATGGATCATTGGAAAGCGGTTTTGCCTGATTTTATTTTAACGGTGAATCATGAAGATGTTGTTGATGACTTAGAGAAAGAAGTAAGGCGTTTATTAGACTTTTGTGGATTAGAATTTGAGCCCGCTTGTTTAGAGTTTCATAAAACGAAACGAAATATAAAAACACCGAGTTCAGAACAAGTAAGACAGCCAATTTATAAAAGTGCGACAGAGCAATGGCGTTACTTTGAACCTTACCTTTCAGACTTGAAACGTGTTTTAGATATTGACTAGATAATAAAAAGCCACTCTAACAAGTATTAGCGTGGCTTTGGTAAAATCAACCTTCAATAAACGTCGAGTTGTAAGTTAACAACGTTTATTAAAATTATCGATTTTAAGTTATTTCAGATCAAACCTGTCAGCATCCATTACTTTCACCCAAGCGCTAACAAAGTCTTTGATAAATTTATTATTAGCGTCGTTGGTGGCATAAACTTCAGATATTGCTCTTAGCTGAGAGTTTGAGCCAAAAACTAAATCGACACGGCTCGCTTCCCACTTAGGCTTGCCAGTTGCTAACTCAATACCAACAAACTCTGTTTTTGAGTTGCTAGCATGCGCATCTTTTGGTTCCCACTTTGTATTCATATCTAAAACATTGCGGAAAAACGCATTATTTAACGTACCAACGCTATCGGTAAGTACTCCTTTGTTAGAGTCATCAGCGGTAATGCCAAGCGCTCTTAAGCCACCGACTAATACCGTCATTTCTGGCGCTGTTAGCGTTAGCAGTTGCGCTCTATCAAGTAACATTTCTTCCGCAGCAACAGTAAAGTTAGCTTTTGAATAATTTCTAAAGCCATCTGCAACAGGTTCTAATACATCAAAAGACTCTGTGTCGGTTTGCTCATCGCTCGCATCAACACGACCTGGTGAAAACGGCACGTCCACATCTACACCTGACAGTTTAGCTGCCTGCTCAATGGCTGCGCTGCCACCAAGAACAATTAAATCTGCAATAGACACTTGTTTACCATTGCTTGATTGCTCTTGATTAAAGTTTGCCTGAACATTACTCAACACCGACAGTACTTGCTGCAATTGTTCAGGTTTATTCACTGGCCAATCTTTTTGTGGTGCGAATCTAATTCTCGCGCCATTTGCTCCACCACGCTTGTCAGAATCTCGGTAAGTAGATGCTGAAGACCATGCCGTATAAATTAACTCTTGAGGTGTTAGCCCAGAATTTAGCAAAGCGTGTTTTAATGAATCAATATCATCGCTTGTAAGTGATTTACCGGTGCTTTCTGGTAATGGGTCTTGCCAAATTAAATCTTCACTTGGCACTTCTTTACCTAAATAACGAGACTTAGGTCCCATATCTCGGTGCGTTAATTTAAACCAAGCTCTTGCAAATGCATCGGCAAATTCAGCCGGGTTCTTGTGAAAATGCTCTGAAATTTTTCTGTATTCAGGATCCATCTTCATAGCCATGTCTGCGGTTGTCATCATGATGCCAACTTTTTTATCAGGGTTGCCTGCGTCAGGTGCATGATGCGCTTTATCAAGGCCTTTAGGAGTCCATTGATGTGCGCCTGCTGGACTTTTAGTCAGTTCCCATTCGTAACCAAATAAAACATCAAAATAACTATTGTCCCAAGTCGTTGGTGTAGGTGTCCAAGCACCTTCAATACCACTTGTGATAGCGTCGGTACCCTTACCGCTGCCGTAGTTGTTTTTCCAACCTAAACCCATTTGCTCAATTGATGCTGCCTCTGGCTCAGCTTCTAAATTAGAGTCCGAAGCGGCACCATGACATTTACCAAAAGTATGACCACCGGCTGTTAAGGCAACGGTTTCGTAATCATTCATCGCCATACGGCCAAATGTTTCTCTGATATCTTTACCTGAAGCAACAGGGTCTGGAATACCATCTGGACCTTCAGGGTTTACGTAAATTAAGCCCATTTGAACCGCAGCTAAAGGCGCTTCTAGCTTTCTGTCCATTAGATCTTTTTTGTCGTAACGACCATTATCTAGCCAAGTTTTTTCTGTACCCCAATAGATATCTTCTTCTGGTTCCCAAATGTCTTCTCGACCACCACCAAAACCAAAAGTATCTAAACCCATTGTTTCAAGAGCAACGTTACCCGTTAAGATAAACAAATCGGCCCATGAAATGTTTTGGCCATATTTTTCTTTAATAGGCCAAAGGAGGCGGCGAGCTTTGTCTAGGTTAGCGTTGTCTGGCCAACTATTAAGCGGTGCAAATCGTTGGTTACCGGTTGATGAACCACCTCGGCCGTCACCTTCTCTGTAGGTACCTGCAGCATGCCATGCCATACGGATCATAAATGGGCCGTAATGACCGTAATCTGCTGGCCACCACTCTTTTGAGTCTACTAATAAATCTGCGATGTCTTTTTTGACTGCGTCTAAATCTAGGGATTTAAAAGCTTCTGCGTAATTAAAGTTAGCGTCGATTGGATTGGATTTTTCGGAGTTTTGATGAAGGATTTTTAAGTTAAGCTGGTTAGGCCACCAGTCTATATTTTTAGTCGAATTACCGCCTACTTTAGTATTCGCACCATGCATAAATGGGCATTGACCTTTAGTGTCATTGTTGCTCATTTTAATCTCCTATTTTTCGCGTTCATTGATTTTATGAATTAAGCTTGTGAGTAAACTATAGACACCATTTCCATTTTTTAAAATTAACTATTTATGAAGATAGTGTTCTATAAAATAGAACCACCAAGGTATTGAAATTAAAAAGTTAAATAAATTAGGGCGAGAGGTAAATTAATGATAATTGAAGATATAATGACAAAGCCTGTTGTAACGGTAGGATTGGACGATTCTTTGTCGTTGGCCAATGAAATATTTAGTCAGACTCAGTTTCATCATTTATTGGTAGTAGAAGAGCAGAAATTATTAGGCGTTGTATCAGATCGAGATGTTTTAAAGGCACTGAGTCCTAATATAGGAACCGCATCAGAAAAAATGCAGGATCTTGCTACATTAAACAAGCGGGTTCATCAAATTATGAGCCGAGATCCAATTTGCTTAAAATCCACAGATAGAGTCAAACGTGTTGTAGAAATTTTCGACGAAAATAGAATTTCGTGTATACCTATAGTAAATGACAATTGGACTCCCGTTGGAATAGTCACCTGGCGAGACATAATAAAAGCAATTAGAAGCAAATATAAATAGCTTTGCGAAACGATAATCCAATGTTTTGTTCGCAACGTATGCCTGATAAATAAAAAACAAATTAATTTAGGAGAGTTACATGGGGTTATTTGGAAAGTTATTTGATCCGGTAAAACGTAAGCGAAAGTTGTACGACAAAAAATTGGAAGAGGGCATGTTAGCGCAACGAAAAGGAGATATTCGACTTTATGCTCAACTCTCTGAAGAGGCTGAAAAAATGTGGGCTGAAATAGAAGCGTTAGAGAAAGAGAAAAAGTAGCTTATCGGGACACCGCAGCAAAAACTAAACTATGAAAGTACCATCTCATAGTAAAATTTTCCTAAAACGAACTGTTCCTTTTTTAAACAGTCTAAAAAGTTGTTTTTGAGTGATGACTGGATAACAATGTTCAAATTACGCACAACCCTAAACAGCTAATGTGATTATATTTTGCATTCGCAAACAACTATCCTAATTAACAAGGACCGTTTTATGAAATTTAAAAAAATTCTATTGGCGCTTTCAATATCAATGCTAACGGCATGTGGCGGCGGTAGTGGAGGCACTGACTCTGGTGGCAATACTGGCGGTGGCGAAGGCGGAAATACTGGCGGCAGCACAGGTGGAAATACTGGTGGTGGCACAGGTGGCAATACTGGAGGTGGCACAACTACGGTTGTAGAAACGGCCGTTTCTGGTAAAGCGATAAAAGGCACAATGAGTAATGGGGTTATCAAGGTCTTTAAATATGTAGATAATGCCCCTGTTGAACTCACTTCTGAAGAGTTGAAAGACACATCGGTTTCTACTGATGCCAGTGGTAATTATACGTTTACGGTTTTAGATTATACCGGACCAATTAAAATAGAAGTGGGTGTTTCTGCTGATCCAACATCTCCTACTTTTATGCTGTGTGATGCGCCATCAGGTTGTGGCACAGTGGCGTTTGGCGATGAGGTAAATTTAACGACAACCGCCCCTGACTTTGCATTATCTTCAGTTTCTTCAGTAGATTCCGGCACACCAGCAAAACTCAATGTTTCGCCGTTAACCCATATTGCAACATCTATGCTTGAGGCATCTCAAGAAGACGTTAGTCTTGAGTCTATCCAACAAAACTTTTCTAAAGTGGCAAATACATTTGGTGTGCAGGGCAATCTCTCTGAGCTTGAGCCTACATCGATGAACAATGGCGCAGAGGTTGCTGCTGAAGATAACGAGGCCGAGCTTCGTTACGGATTAATTAACGCTGGCATCGCCGAGTCACTTTTTTCCAACGGAGACCTTACAGCGAGCTTTAATTCAGCAACGGCAGATATTGTTGCCAATAATGGTGACTTACTAGTTGTTCCAGATGGTGAAGGCGACTTTGAATTCAGTATGACTGAAATATTGGACGCGGCCGCAAACACGGCGTCAATGGTAGCCGCCAATATTGCTGCGGATAGCTCTATTGAAAATAGTTCAGTAATTATTGACACGTTGAATCAAACTCAAAACACATTAGAGAATGAGTCTGAAAACAAAGAACTGTTAGTTGATGAAAATGGCAGAACAAACTCAGAATCGGAAGAAGTTACTACTGGCGAAGCTGTAGACAAAGCGAAAGCGATGGTTGGAGACGTTCGTGTATTTGCTAATTTATTCGATAAAGACCATGCCTCAAATGCAGGCATTAGAGCGCAAGGTGAAGATCTTATTGCGTTGATTGAAGATGCTAACACTATGGTAGAGCTTGAAGGTGACAATTTTACACTGTTATCGACCATTTCAGAATTAGTAACTGATTTAAGCATGCGTGACTTGGGCAACCAAACAACATTCAACTTAGCTGAAGAGCTTGGCGCACAGTCTGGTGTTACTGGCACATTGGTGATGGATGAAGATAACTACACATTTGTTGTTGATGCATCCAAAGCTGATTCAGAAGCATTAGCTTTAAATTTAGTATTAGCTTTGAATGAAGCTGGAGATCAAATCCAATTATCTTTGATGGGAATAATGGAAACCGCTGGCGCCTCGTTTGGTATTAAAGACACCAGTAAAGTATTCCTTAACTTGGAAACAGCTGTTACTCAAGAAGAGTTAGAAAGTGGAGATGCAGACACTGACATTATTGGTGGAGGTTTTGAGCTTTCAATAGCAATTGAACAAAAAGCCAGTAGCACAATTACTAACCCTATTTCGTTTGAAGGTAAGTTAGCTGCTGAGTTGGTGATGGTTGATGTACCTAGTTTAAGAAGTGAGTATTTTGACGAGCCTAATTACGTTGATGTCCAAGAATTTTATATACCTACTACAGAGCAACAAGCTGTACCTAAGTCTGTTGTTTTCTCTGGGGCATTTGCTTCTGCGGAAGGAGAGAGTTTTACGGCAACATTAGCGTTAGACGTAAATGAGCTTGATACCTTTGCACCAGATGGAATTAAAAACGGAGTTGGCGCTTTATTAGAAGAACCGGGAATTTATGTATCGGTATCTGATGATGAGAACACAGTGACTTGGACTGGTAACGACACGTACTTCTTGACCCCAAGATCAAAAACAAGAACTTATGAAAACCTTTCTGACTCAGATCTTACTCACAATCGCGTAACTGGATACTACACAGAAGGGGATTGGATAAGAGAAGATATTACTGAATACTCTCACGTTCAAACAGAAACAGAGCAAGGCTTAATACTGAATGAACATCGTTATCTTGCTGCTTATGCTGGAAGTGCGTCAAATGATTACATTAGTATTTTTTATCAAATAGCCAAAGAATTAGATACTGATAATGATGGAGCGGTAGATCGACATCAAACAGTGACAAAACGCTTATCGTTAAACCAACCTCTTGGGGTTGACTTTGAAGTGGCTAATTTAATCGATGAAAACGATAATATTTTAGTATATCAGGGTAATGTAAGCGAAAGCACAGACTCAGTAACGGGTGAGTTTTTAGATTCATTTGAGAGTTATGTTGATAACAATATTGCTAACAGAAACAAAGATATAAATAGCGCACTTGATGCCTTTAACCTTGCTTTTGGAATAACTCCAGATCAACCTGTTTATGACATGTGGGAAACCAATGTAGGTATTATTCTATCTGATGAATCAGATTTAAGATCCCTTGAAGGCGGTTTAGATAACTTTGGTGTTCGTGCCTATATTGTGCAGCCAATTCTTAAAGATGCAATGACATTAGATGTTAGCAGCGACAATAGTGAATTTGTAATCAGCGTTGAAGGTGGCCAAGAACTAACTGTATCAACAACAGAAGATTCAGAAACCGGTACATTCACCTATGACTCTACTTTTGACAGTGATAGTTACTCTAAGAATATTTCTCTATTTTCCGTTAAAAGTGACACCGATGGAGAAGAACGTTATGGCTACTACTTAACTGAAAAAGAAGTTTATTCTGACGGTTATGAGTGGAATGCTGCAACTCGATACGAAGTTTACTCTGAAGATACAGACCAAAATGGCGAAATTGATGAGTTTGAATGGTACGTTACTATTTACTGGGGACAGTCTTTCAATGAAAATTATGAGCTAGTTGATTATGACGGAACGATAGTGACCAATGGATACGTTTCTTCATTGTTTGCGATAAACATGCAGTTTAAGTCTGATTATGGTGTTTCATTCTATAACTTCTTAGGCGAGTCTAACGCTGCTAGTTCTGTGCTAATGCGCTTGCACGAAAATAGATATATCTCTAATAACAATTACTTGAATCCATTCAAGTTTAGTCAAATTGACGGTGTTGGATATATATCTCGTTTTGAATTAATGTCTGAGGAAGTTGGAAGCAACGTCTTTGAGCCTGGAAATACAACGAGTTATGACGTTTATGTTGTAGAGCCAGACAGTACTGAAATATTAGAAAGCGAAGATAATTACTTAGATTTAGCTGCTTCATTGTCAGTTGGCTTGGTGCTTCAAGACTATGAAGTAAACTTGATGTTGTCAGGCGAAAGAACTGAGTTTGAAGATGGTAAGTTTGCACTAGACCTATCATACAAAACTCCAGACTCAGAATTACAGCGTACATTTAATGTCAAAGTTGAATCAATGTTTAGTGATTCATTTTTAATGACTAATGCTGAAGGTGTCATTTTGCGAATGACTGGTAATGAAGATGAAGGTACTGAAGGCGAAGATGTAGTTATTGGTACTATTACCGTTGGTGCAAATGCAACATTAGCGGCAGAAATAATTGTTCGTGATTCAACCATACTGATCCGCTATAACGATGAAAATGGCACGATAGAGTCTTTATAATACTTCGTTAATTAATAGTAATTAAACGCAATTTTAAAGCGCCATTTAGACTTTCTAGATGGCGCTTTTTAGTGTTTACTAGTGTCCGAAACTAAAACTAAAATATAAAGTGCACATCACCATAATGATAAAAAAGACGTTTCACTTCTTATACTTAAAAAGATTACTTTGCCTTATTTTGATCAGTGTAACTTGCGTTTCAAACGCGGTAGAAAAAGACGATAGTGTAATGGACAAGCAGCAAACAAGCGTGAGTATTAAAACTTATGCTGCAAGCTTTAACGCAACTAATATTCAACCTATTAAGGCCGTGATAGATGATAATTGGGAGCAGGTAGTAAGCGATAACTCGGACTTTGGTATTTCCCAAAGTAAGGTTGGTTTAGCGATAGGTTATTCAAACTGGATGATTTTATTTGAAACTAGAAATGACCACTTCTTATCTACAAGCCCTTCTTCTGCGTTACTTTATCATTACTCAAAAACTGACTTTCCAGCCAATATTTCAGAATATGACTTAAATATCCATTATCAAAAGTTACAAGCGAAAGGCATAAAAGTTGGCTATGAGTGGCAGTTATTTAATAGGTTATCAATGACGAATGTCATCGGTTTTTGGCAGCCCAAAACACATCGAAATAGTCTTTTGACGGGAGATGTGCAATCAACGCCAGAGGTTACGGGTTCAGCCCATTTGTTAGAGTGGTATTCCTACAAAAACCTACTAAAAAGACCAATAGATAAAACATGGAGTGATAGCAAAGGACAGAGTTGGGACGTGAACTTTCATTGGCAACCCGTTAATAACCTAACACTAGATTTTGGAGTTTTGGACTTAGTATCGGAATTTAAATTCGATCATATTGGTTATAGTGCCGGTACGCTTCAAAGCTCTACGACTTATCGAGATGAAAATAACATTCTTAGGTTTAATCCAGCCTATTCAGGTGTAGAGACTGAAAAATCGTATATGTGGAAGATGCCGAAAACTATTTATCTAAATGCTTCGTACAAAATTAATGATATTGAATACTATCTTGCTCATGAAAAAAGGTTTCTCAATAAAAGCGCCATAATTGGTGCAGGAATGAAAGCGGGAAGTGGACAAGTTAGAGCCGGTTATGACCTCTCAAATAAATCGCTTCAACTTAAATATCAAAATAGTTGGATTGAGGCAGGTCTAGTTACCGACAAGTTGGAAATAGATAAATCAAAAGTACTTTCGTTTACACTAGCAGCGTCAATGGTGTTTTAATATTCGGCAAATTTCCGGTATGGTAAGCTAAAGCTGAATTTAGGCAGGTGACAAGTTAGTTTAATACGCGTAAGTTATTGTTAACGGATTAAAATAATAAGGAGCCCGTATGTTAGCTGGCGCTATGATGAATGCAGATCTTACCATTAATTCAATCATGTCTTACGCTAAAAAAGTGTATGGTAATGTAGAAATTGTCTCAGTGACACACGATCACGACCGATTTAGATACACTTACAAAGATGCCTTCAAACGTGTTGATAAGCTTGCTAATGCACTCAGTAAAATGGGGCTAAAACGCAGCGACCGAGTTGCTACGATCGCATGGAATGACCACCGTCATTTTGAACTCTATTACGCAATCTCCTGTTCAGGCTTTGTTTGTCACACCATAAACCCAAGGCTCTACTCAGAGCAGCTAGAATATATACTCCACCATGCTGAAGATAAGGTGATTTTTGTTGATAAAACGTTATTGCCCGCCCTTGAGGCAGTGAAACACGCCTTGCCGGATTTAAAGGCCATTGTTGTATTATGTGACGAGCAGGACTTACCTGCATCTGATTTAAATCTTATTGCTTACGAAACACTTATTTCTGATGAGCCTGACAGCTTTGAATACCCAGAGCTAGATGACCAAGCAGCAAGCTCGCTTTGTTATACGTCAGGCACCACAGGGAATCCAAAAGGTGTGCTTTATAGCCACCGTTCAACGGTATTACATAGTTTTAGTATCTCGATGCCTAACAGCATGTCGATTGGCAACAATGAAGTTATCATGCCTATTGTGCCTATGTTCCATGTAAATGCGTGGGGATTACCGTACGCGTGTCCAATGTCGGGTGCTAAATTAGTATTTCCAGGCAACAAGATGGCGGATGGCAAAACATTAACCGATTTGATTAATACTGAAAACGTCACTATGTCTGCAGGCGTTCCAACTGTTTGGTTAGCTTTATTAAATTACTTAAAACAGTCAAATGAAACTATTACGTCTGTTAAGCGATTTATTGTTGGCGGTGCGGCTTGTCCACTTGGTTTAATGAAAGGTTTTGCAGAGTATGGCGTAGAAATGCAACATGCTTGGGGCATGACTGAGTTAAGTCCTCTAGGCACAATAAATGTAATGAAGCCTGAGTTGTTAAAACTGGATGAGCAACAATTGGATCAAATACGCGTAAAACAAGGCTTACCTGTGTATGGCGTTGAAATGAAAATTGTTGATGATGAAGACAATGAGTTGCCGTGGGACGGCGAAGCATCTGGTAACTTAAAGGTGAAAGGTGCGTGGGTTTGCAGTAGTTATTTTAACCAAACTGAATCCGATGCGCATGATCGCGATGGCTGGTTTTCAACAGGCGACGTAGTAACGTTCGATGAGCATAGCTACATGACGGTCACTGACCGCTCTAAAGATGTTATCAAGTCTGGTGGCGAGTGGATTAGCTCTATAGAGTTAGAAAACATTGCAAGTGATCATCCTAGTATTTTAGAAGCAGCGGTTATTGGTATTCCTGATCCTAAATGGACAGAGCGTCCTGCTATATTTGCAGTGAAGATGGAGAATGCTGAAATAACTGAGCAAGAACTTATTGCTAGTTTTGAAGGTAAAACGGCGAAATGGTGTATTCCAGAGCAAGTTACGTTTGTTAATGAGCTTCCGCATACTGCTACTGGAAAGCTAGATAAGAAGGAACTGCGTAAACTTTACCTTTAGTTTCTGTACTTAACAGCGTTGCGACTAAATATCGTCAATGTCCTTGTTTTACTTCAGCTAACCTAACTTAAAAGCGTGGCTAAACTGAGTAAAACAAGGTTTTCATTTTATTCAGGGCTTTTCATTCAACGTTAAATGAATATTGCCTTGATAGAATTATTGAAATCAAAAATCAAAAATCAAAAATCAAAAATCAAAATTCAAAATTCAAAATTCAAAATTCAAAAGACATTTAATCATTTATTCACTTAATCAAATGAAACTTGGTTTGACGGCCGTCTAGGTATTTTACCTTCTTACCATCAAAAAATGCTTCTTCTTCTAACATGATCCTAATTTCTTTATTCCACTGTGAAATAAACGTAGCAGCATTTAATTCAATAGAATAAGCGGTATTTTCATAAAGAGGATAATCACCTCTAACCGGCACGCCACCTTGAGCATCCCACATACCAATTGTTGGTCCTGCTGCATGTCCATGGTATCCAATTGGATGTGTATAAATGGCGGGTTTTAAGCCTTCAGCAATTGATTTCTCTCTTGCTGCTTTTAATATCTCGTTACCCGTTCTGCCCAGTGCAAATTCACCGGTAAATATATCCTGAACTCGGTTTCCATTTTTAAGAGCTTGCTTTAAATAGTCAGGAGCATCTGTTTCGCCGGCCTTTAATACATAAGCATGTTGTTGCTGATCGGTATTTAGTCTCAAATACGTAACTCCAAAATCAACATGAAGTAGGTCGCCACGTTGAATAATTTGCCCAGCAGGGCGATCGCTAAAAGCCTTTAGCTGGTCAAAGCTTTCATTGTCACTGCGTTGAATTGACACGGTTGGATGAAACCAATTAGTTAAACCCAGGCGTCTGCTCTCATTTCTTAGCCACCAGACAACGTCGTCTGTTGAGGTTATGCCAGGCTTAACCACGCTATTTGAGAATGCTTTAGCAATGATGTTATGACCTATCTTTATCAATGCTGGGTAATATTGCATTTCTTTTGCGGTACGTGTTTCTAACCAGGCAACGGCTAAGTTTTCTGCGCTGGTTACTTTAGACTTTAAGTTGCTTGGTAAGGCATCTACAAATTCAGATTTATCTGTGACAGTAAGGCCGTCGGCTAAAGCAAAATGAGTGCTTTGGTTTATTCCAATCGCCTTAGGGTTTTTGCTTTGAATTAGGTCAACTAATCCTTGCCATTGATCAGGTGTTTTTTCTTTGTCCCAAGATTTTTCAAATAGGTTACTAACGCCGTATCGCGCTACTGCATAACGTTCGACACTTTTACCGTTGTCAAACAGCACCAAGATAGTTCGGCGCCTGGCGTTTATCCATGTGGCAGGTAGCATGGTTTTAAGAACCGGGTCCTCGTTATATTCCCTGGAAATTAAAACCCACATGTCAATGCCAGAGCGACGCATTAAACTTGGCAATGTATTTTCCAATTTATCTAATAGCAAAGCGTCAATAATGGCTGCTCGTTTTTGCATTTTAAATATTTTAGGGCTGGGGTTTGAATCTTTAGTTTTTTCACCTTGTAGTGGAGATGCATTCACAGCAGATGCATTGAATAAAAATAAAAAAGTGAAAGTACATTTTAGTAACCATGCACTGCTTTTAGTTTTTTGTAGCATAACTCGATTCCTTGGTTTGTTTAAAAACTGTCCTTAACCTAGCGGAATTAATAGCAATAATAAATACTTTTCTATTGAGGAATATGGCCTGAGAGATTAACCTGTGGCAAGGAATGTTTTAAATACTGGATGACTATTGTGAATAAAAAAATAATTAACTTGGCAGCAAGCGCAATTGTAGCAACCGCATTGGTTGGTTGTGGTGATAAAACGAGTGCGGAATATGTAGATTCTGCAAATAAATCACTGGAAAACAAAGATTATAAAACCGCTATAATCGAGCTAAAAAATGCCATTAAACAAGAGCCAAATGAAGCAAGCGCGCGCTTTTTGTTAGGAAAAGTTTACCTGGATTTAAAACAATACTCATTCGCTGAAAAAGAGCTAGAGCGTGCATTAGACTATGGTTACGCTGCCAATGAAGTTATTCCATTATTATCGAAGGTTTATCAAAAAAACGGCACAAATAAGTCACTCTTTAAACTAACTAGCAAAGCAAAAGGTTTAAAACCAAAAGATTTAGCTGAACTTAAATTTTATCAAATCCAAGCCTATGTAAAGGCGGGTAATGACGCGAAAGCCAACGCCATGATAGATGAACTTAAAGGTATATCAGGTGGTGGTCCATACAGTAAGTTGGCTTTTGTTTATGATCTTATTTTAAAAAGTGAATTTGATGGTGCCATAAGCCAATTAAATGAAATCCTAGAGCGATATAAAAATCAGCAAGATGCTTTAAAAATTAAAGCAAACTTGCAACTGCGTTTACAAAAGCCAGAAGCCGCTGCTCAAACCTATGAAGAGTATGTTGCTGCCTATCCTGATGAGCCTGAAGTTAAGTACGTACTTGCACAGTTATACAGTGATCTTGGTCAGCCAAATAAAGCTGAAGTAATAGTAGACGATCTTTTAGCTACGTATCCAAAACAGCCAATATTGCTGCAAATAAAGTCAACAGCATTAATGCAAGACAAAAACTACAAAGACGCATTGGATTACGCAGAACGGTCCTTAACCATCAACCCAGAAGACTCTTCGACTCGATTAGTTGCAGGTGTTAGTAGCTACATGACGCAAGACTTCGAAAAAAGCGAGTCGCACCTAACACTAGTCGCGAGTTTACTAAAAGCGGATCATCCAGCACTAAGAATGTTAGCCGATGCACAAATTCGACTTGGTCGCTCATTGGACGCCAATGAAACCGTAAAAATGTTTGATAATATTAACGAAGATGATGCGGGACTGCTAGCTGGTTTAGGACAAGCTCTATTAAGAGATGGTGAAATTAATAAAGCAAAAGACGTTTTAAACAAACAGCCTGACGAGCTTGAGTCTGCGGCAGCAAGAGCCGGTGTTGCAACATTAAAGTTATCGTTAAATGACGTTTCAGGTATTGTAGATTTAGAGCAAGCGCTAGCGGAAATGGGGCAAGATAATGCCACAGAAACCCCGGTAAATAAGGAACAGTTAGAAGTTACTTTAGTGCAAGCCTATATATCCACTAGTCAATATGACAAAGCACTAGAGATTGCCAAAAAGTGGAAAGAAAGCCAAGAAAGCGAAGTTAAAGGCTGGATGTTGGAAGCCAAAATAAACGCTATTCAAGGTGATTTTGATAGCGCAAGGTCAGCATTGGAATCAGGACTTAAAGTTGAACCTGAAAATAGCATCATAAAATTTCAGTTAATAGAACTATCGCCGCTTAAGACTGATTTACAAAAACAAAATATGTTGGCTGAACTAGACAAGTTACTAGTGACTTCACCTACGTTTTTACCAGCGATTACTAAACACTATTTGTTGTCTAGGGTATTAAAGCAGCCACAAACAATGACGGCGCATTTAGAAAAGCTAATAGAAAACAATCCGAACAATAGTATTTTCCATGTAACGCTAGGGCGATTACAGGTAGCTGAACAAGACTTTTCTGGCTCGGTTAAATCATTTGAAAATGCTAAACGCTTAAATAACAAACCAGCGCCGTACTGGGAATTACTTGCAAATAGCTACATTAAAACTGCGAGTTTTGACAAAACTAAGGCGTTATACCAAGAGTGGTACCAAGCACAACCTAATGATCCTAAAGCAATCATCGGCATGATTAAGCTTTATGATGGTTCAGGAGAGTTTAAAAAAGCGATTGAGTTAGCGCAAAGTTATGAAAGCCAAATAGGTGGAAACAATCTTGAGATTCGAGGTTTGCACGCTTACCTTTTAGCAAGAACTGGCCAGTTCAAACTTGCAAAAGCTAAAGTTGATAAGTTGCCAGAGCAAGTTAAGTCGTTACCGTTACTTAAAACCACCATAGGTATTCTGCAGCTAGCAGAAAATGACTTAGGCAATGCGGTATTAAACTTAACCGATGCGTATAAAGCCAACCCGTCGTCTATGAATGCGAACTGGATGATAAATGCAATTGCTCGCTATCAAGGCATTGATGCGGCGTTAAGTGCAACAAAGACACATATAGAGAAGTTTCCGAAGGATGAGTTAAACACACTTCGTTATGCACAACTGCAAACATCAAGAAACGAAAATGAAGCAATAGAGCACTATAAAAAGGTCATCGCGTTAAATGACCTAAACTTTGTTGCCCATAATAATTTAGCTTACTTATACTCTGAGGCAAAGAATTACTCTCAAGCACTAAAACACGCAGAAAAAGCCAAAGAGATGAAACCGAATGACGGCCGCGTACTAGATACCTTAGGTACAATAGAATTAAAACTTGGTAATGCTGAAGCTGCACTTAAACACTTGACCGCCGCAATAGCAGATAAAAACACTCACAATACCGACAATGTATTTGTTAATTATGTTGAAGCACTTTATGCGAACAAAGAGTTTAAACTAGCAGAAAGAAAAATATCTCAATACACGTTTAAGAGTGACAAGACTTCAACACATCTAGAGCAATTAAAAGCTAAGTACTTATGATAAAAGACTTGTCAGATTTAAAGCTAAAAATAACTCAAATATTAGACGCCAACCAGGCGTCTTATGAATTAGGTAAAGTCGCGGACTATATACCTGCTTTAGCTGAAGTACCCAGCAACCTTGCAGGAGTAGCCGTAGCTACAATCGATGGCGATGTTGTTTCAGCCGGAAACGGAAATATTCCGTTTTCGATTCAGAGTATCTCGAAGGTATTCGGCTTAGTGCTAGCGATGAATCGACTAGGTGATGAATTATGGACAAGGGTTCATATGGAGCCTTCTGGGCAGCCTTTTAACTCAATTATTCAACTTGAATGGGAAAAGGGCATACCTAGAAACCCCGTTATAAATGCTGGCGCGTTACTAGTTTCAGATGTTTTGGCTAGTCATTATTCTGCGAGTAAATTGTCTTTCGTAAACTTTTTACGTCAGTTAGCTGGAGACGAGTCTATTCACATTGACTCAAGCGTCTATGAGTCAGAAATGCAACATGGTAGTCGAAATGCTGCGTTAGCGTACTTAATGAAAAGTTTTGGCAATATAGAGTCGCCTATACCTGATGTACTAAGCCATTATTTTACTCAATGCTCAGTGGCAATGAGTTGTGAACAACTAGCAAAAAGCTTGTTATTTTTGGCGAATAAAGGAATTAATCCTACCAATAATCAAACGATTTGCTCTCGAAAAGATACACATCGGGTCAATGCTATTTTATCAACCAGTGGCATGTATGACCAATCGGGAGAGTTCGCTTTTTCTGTTGGTTTGCCAGCTAAAAGCGGTGTTGGTGGCGGTATTGTGGCGATCGTTCCAAATTATGGTGTTATTTGCGCTTGGAGCCCACCATTAAACAGCTTCGGTAATTCAGTTGTTGGCATGAAAGTCGTTGCTAACATTGCCGAAGAACTTGGTCTGTCTATCTATTAAACATGTAAAAACTGCATACATGTGTTTTTGTCCAGTTATTGAACTTCATTGTTATATCATTAAATTAGCGTCCTAGGAACGACGAGGAACAAGGATGTTCACCTAATTCTGTTAGCATCATACGAGCCAGGACGGCTTCAAATTAAAGCTCTAAAAGGGTATTGAATCTTCCATTTCTAAAGCTTCTTTAGCTGGTTGTTTTACAGCAGGAGTTGCAGCTTGGTTTTGGTTTGTGGAATTTGGTAAAGTGGGCTTACCACCTAACATTTGCAGTTGACCCATCATATCCACAACCACATCGGTGGAGTACTTGTCTTGGCCAGTTTGATCTGTCCACTTTTTAGTTTGTAACTTACCTTCGATATAAACTTGGGAGCCTTTGGTCAGATATTGCTCGGCAATTTCAGCGACTTTTCCAAACAGAACCACTCGATGCCACTCGGTTTTGGTTTTTAATTCACCGGTTGCTTTATCTTTCCAACTCTCATTTGTTGCTACACTAATAGTAGCCACACAATTTGTATTTGGTAGATGCTTTACATCAGGATCGTTACCCAATGTACCGATTAAAATTACTTTGTTAATGCCTCTAGCCATGATCATTCCTTGTTGTTTTGATTGTTATATAACCATACAAGTGGATCACGGATAAAGGCAATTTTATTAATTAAAACTGTCCCTTAGCTAATTAAAGAACGAGCTAAATAGCGAACTAGCTAGGCTGCACAACCTGTAAGCCTTGTTCTTTCCAGTCTTTCATACCACCGGCTACCGATGTAACTTTGCTGAAACCCAATCGCTGTAATGACTCTGCTGATAATGCTGAGCGTCCACCAGATTGGCAAATTAAATAAAGCTCTTTTTCGGCAAGTTCTTTTAGCGCTGTTTCTGTATCACACTCATAACCCACGGCTGGGTGAGTATGAATTTTCATTTCCAATACACCTCTAGGGAAATTAACCGAAGATGGAACATGACCTGCAGCAAACTCCCCAGGCTCTCTTACATCAATCACAATGACTTCTTCTTTGTGAAGCAGTTCATTTAGCTGTGAAGTGGATATTTCATTAATTGTCTTTCTTACTTCAGCGACTAACTCTTGTGATGTTTTCATACATAATCCTAATAACTAAAATGATAGAAATTTAAACTTGCCTATATGGCTGCCCAATAAAACTGTAGCACCTAAAAAGAAAGGGGCTAACAATTTATGTATTAGCAACTACTTATATATGTATTGAAACACATAAATCAACCGCAATCCTTATTAGATTTACACTAAGTTGAAAAAAATTAATAAATTTAATCTAAATACGAACTATTATCATTTACATTTGTCATTCATTGATCTATTCTTGCCGCCGTTAAGTTAAATCAACCGCTTATGGAATGAAAAAGTGAAGAAAAAAACATATCTTTCAGAACAAATGAATTTAGGCGCTCAAACATTAGCAGCCTCTTTGGTTTTAGGTTCAACAGCAATTTATGCAGCACCTGTTGAAGAAACTTGTGACGTTAAAAAAGACAAGCAATGTGAATCTGCAGAAGCAATTGAACGTATTGAAGTACACGGTGTAAGAAACTCTATTTATCATGTTGATAAGTCAGGTGACTTACGTCGAGTTAATGATCTAGTTGATACTCCTCAAGTAATCAACATTTTAACTCAAGACCAAATTCAAGAGTCAGGTAAGACTGATCTGAAAGATATCCTATCTGCACAATCAGGTGTTACGTTAGGTACTGGTGAAAACGGTAATGCCTTTGGTGACCGTTATATCATTCGTGGCCACGAAGCTCGCAGTGACGTTTTTGTTGATGGTTTACGTGATCCAGGTATGACAACTCGTGAAAGTTTTGCTACAGAACGTGTTGAAATTACTAAAGGTCCAAGTTCGACTTTTGCTGGTCGTGGTTCATCAGGTGGCGCAGTAAACAGTGTAACTAAAAAGGCTTCAACGTCTTACAACTTCGGTCGTGTAGATGCAAGCTTTGGCACTGATGACTATTACCGTTTAACGGCAGACTACAATGCATCAATTAATGATGATACAGCAGTACGAATTAACTTATTATCAGCAGAAGATACTAAACCAGGTCGTGACGGTATTGAACGTTCACGTAATGGCGCTCAATTATCAGGTGTTTACCAAGCAAATGATAAATTAAACTTTATTGCTGATTTCTACTACCTGAATGCTGATGACCGCCCTGATTTAGGTAGCTACTTTGACCAAACTACGCGTAAACCTGTTTCAGATATTCCAGTTTATGCTCAAGACGAAGATTTCCAAGAGTCAGAAGTGTCAACATTTACGCTTCGCACTGAATATGAAATTAACGACGACTTAATGTTCTATAACTCTACACGTTTTGGTAACACAGAAAACGGTTATATTACTACTGGTGCACGCGGCACAACTCGTGATGCAAGTGATACAACAGCTCCAGGTGCAGCATCAATAAACTTAAGCACACACCAAGGCTGGCAAGAAGTTGAGTACTTTGCGACTCAATTTAACCTAATTTCAAACATTACGGCGTTAGGTAAAAAGCATAAACTAGTTTACGGCCTAGAGTTTACAGACGAAAAAGTAGACAACGGTTTTTATAACTACGAAGCGATGGGTGATTCAAATTGTCGTGTAAGTGGTAGAGGTGGAGTTTCTAATTCTTACTGTTTATTAGATGCCAATGGTTCAGTTGTTCAAAATGCATCAAACCTAATGCAACGTGCTTATACACAAGGCGATTCGGATGCAATATTCGAAATTAACACTGTATCTGCTTACGTAATGGATACCATTGAATTGACTGAGGAAACTCAATTATTCCTAGGTTTACGTCAAGACAGCTTTGATTACAGCAATGCGACAAGCGGCCGTTCAGGTGACATTTTATACGAATATGAAGACGACATGTATAACGGTCACATTGGTCTACTACATAGCATTACTGAAGATGGAAATGTTTACATTAACTTCAGCACTGCAACCAATATTAACGGTGGTGAATCTGACCTAGGTGCTAACTGTGGTTACGGTGGTATTTGTGGTGACCCAGATCAAGCACAAAATGCTGATCCTGAGATTGTAGAAAATATTGAAATTGGTACAAAGTGGCAACTATTTGACCATAAATTTATGGCAACGGCTGCACTATTCCAAATGACGAAAAAAGACGTGATGGAAAGTGTTGGTGATAGCTACTCTACATTGGGCACACTAAATACTGGTAAAAACCGTGTTAAAGGTGTTGAATTTGGTCTAGTTGGTGATATTAACGAACAGCTAAGCATGCAGTTCTCTGCAACGTCAATGAAGTCTGAAGTTCTAGAGTCTTATAATGAAGACAACGTTGGATTAGCCCTAAGTAACTTTGCTGATAAGAGTTTATATCTTCAGTTACGTTACCAGCCAACTGAAACATTCTCGTTTGGTGGTGACTACTCATACCAGAGCGAAATGTTTGGTGGCCAACCAGATACAGCAGCAGGATACGACTCAGAAAACGATCGTTACTCTATTGTTGTTCCTAGCTACCAAGTTGTTAACTTATTTGCTAACTACAATGCCACTGAAGATGTAACTTTACGTCTTAATATCGGTAACGTTTTAGATAAAGAGTATTGGACTGCAGCATACCGCTCTGGTGCATTTATGTACTTAGGCGATGCTCGTTCTGTTCGTTTCACAATGAACTACCAGTTCTAAAATTCGCTACAAACATTTCGACTAAAAATGCTTACTTGTTATTAGGAGATAACAGGTAGGCATTTTTTCGTTTATATTACATAAAATAACAAAGTTTTTAATATTGAGGTTTATATGGTTGTTATTGATCAGCTTCTTACTAGCGATGAAGTTAAAATTGTACGTGAGGCACTTTTAAAGGCCGAGTGGGAAAATGGTGATAAAACCGCTATGGGTATGGCTTCCTCTGTCAAAAAGAACAATCAAGCTAACCCTAACGATCCCATAATAAAAGACTTAGCTAACGAGTTATTGGGTCGAATTGGCTCAGCACCTAAAGTGGTGTCGGCTGCATTGCCTCAAAAAATATTTCCTCCGTGTTTTAATCGCTATTCAGAATCTGAGGAATACGGTTATCACGTTGATGCGGCCATAATGCGTTTGCCTAATAGCAACGATGTATTACGTAGTGACGTATCCATGACTTTATTTTTAAGTGAGCCTGATGAATACGAAGGCGGTGAACTTATTATTCAAACAGAGTTTGGCGAGCAACAGGTTAAGCTACCTGCTGGTTATGTTGTGGTATACCCGTCGAGCAGTTTGCATAAAGTGACGGCCGTAACTAAAGGTCAACGAATTGCGGTTATTACTTGGATGCAAAGCATGGTCGGTGACGTAACAATTCGTCAGTCTTTGTTTAAGTTAGATCAAACCATTCAAGATCTAATCAAAGAAGGCAATACGAGCCGCGAGCACTTAGATCAGCTCCATAATGTATACCACAATCTTATACGTCAGTTTTCACAGGTATAAAAAAAGCCGCTAGAAACAGAGCTTCTAACGGCCTTACAATTAATTAAAACTTAATTAAATCTTAACTTAGTTTAATTATTGCGCTGCATTAGCTGGCATCGTCGTTTCAATGGTCATGGTCGTATCATAATAGTTACGGCCCTTCACACTGATATACCAATTCCCAGATTTCGGCATTTCAATTTCACAAACTTCATTATTTCCGGCGCTGTTAGAGCGACAGTCAAAGTGACGTTTGTTGGCTTTTTTACCTTCACGTAAGTATAAATCTGCGTTGCCGTAACCACCGGACAAAGAAACTTTTAATAAAGTGGTTTCTTCAGGTACATTAACTCTAAATACGTTTTGCGGTTGATACCAGAACCACCAGAACCAGCGCTTAAACTTGTCGATATCATCAATAACTTTAGTTTTTGTGATAAAGGCAGATTCAGTATTTAGTTCTATAACAACAGGGTCATGGTCAGAAGCACGGAACGCATCAGTATCGTAGAATGTTACTAACTGATCTTCGCTCTTATATTCAACGTTGTAGTCTAAAACTTTAGGCTCGTCCGTATTGATGTGCCATTCAGCAATATCAACCACTTTGGCGGTTAATGACTCACTTGCTAAAGCGTGGTCAATGGTGCCAGATTCACCTTGGTAAGTATAAGAGTAAGTACCTGCGCCTTTTAAAGATTCAATTAAGTTTGTGTAACCTGCGTTAACAATTGTAGTAATTGGATCTTCTTTTGTATAAGCGTTTAAGTCACCAATAATTAGCTTGTCTTCGTCTTCAACGCCAGTAGGGTTCGTTGCTAACCAAGCTGTTACAGCTTCGGCCGCTTGAACACGACGCAAGTTGTAACAACCTTGGCCATCGCCTTTATCTTCATTTTCAACACCACCGCTGCTTGAGCAGCCTTTTGAGCGGAAGTGGTTGATAGCAACAGTAAGTGCATCACCAGTTTCAATACTTTCAAAAGATTGAGCTAGAGGAGGGCGATTATGATATTCAAATGGGAAGCCTGTAAGCGTGGCCGCTGTGCCAACTTCAGTTACAGCTAAATCATTATAAATTAATGCTACTTTGATTTGGTCAGTACCTAATTGGTCAATACCAGGATTAACAAAAGTATAGTGCTTGTTAGCTGGTGCAATCGCATTTAAGCCATTTACAATATCTTGAATAGCACTGGTTTCGCTGTAGTCATCGTTTTCAACTTCAAGAAGACCAATGATATCTGCATCCATCGTGGTAATGGCGTTTAATACTTTATCGCGTTGACGGTCAAATTCTTCAGCAGAGTCTGCGCCACGGCTAGTTGGGAACCCTTCACCTAAACCATCACCATTAAAGTAATTTAAAACGTTAAAGCTAGCAATTCGCAGGTTGCCAGACTCAAGCGTAGGTTCAGCTTCACGAAGATTTTCATGGATAAAAGTAGGTTCAACAGTTGGCAATACTCTAAAGTTGCCAAAGCTATAGTCGATTACGCCTTCAAGTGCGTTTACTTTATCACCTGCACGTAGCGTATTATCAGCTGATAAACCGCCAGTAGGATACTTAACCACTTCAGGGTTAGAACCATTTACGGCGTCATCCAATAGTATTTTGTTTAGTTTGTTTTGAGCGGTTAAGTTAGCAACTTCATCTGTACCAGGTAAGTATAAGTTAGTAGGTACAAATAAGCGTTCACTAGACAAAGTCACTTCGCCATAACGGCCAAGATTGTAGTTGTCTGTTACCGTCAGGTCTTGTTCAAAACGAACGTACATACCTTCAAGCGACTCTTGTTGTTCAGCACTATCAAATGGTAATGAAACCGTTACCGGAACAATAATGTCAGTACCGCACTCTAACGCAGCTTTATCAGCTCGCAGTGTTGTTTTACCATAGCTTTCTACAACGCTACCTAATACACGTACTATTGAACCAACAGCAGGCATGTCGCCATCTACTTCATAAGAAACAAAAATACCTTCAGAAGTTAATGAGTTGTCATCTTGGTCAGCCAATTGTTCTTGAACAAAAAAGCCACCAACAGCAGGAATAGAAGCGGTTACCACACCTTCAATAACTCGAGTTTCGTTTAGTAGCGGAGATTCAAAGTCAGGACCTTGAATAGCATGAATAAACGTTGCTTCGTCGGCACACTGACCTAGTAAATCAGGCTCTGGCTCAACTTCGCCTTCGTTTGAGTAGCTAGCAATTGGGAATGGCGTATTGGCTGTTGCATTGTCTGAGCTGCCGTCTAATGCATTTTTACCACTGAAGAACCAGTTCGTTACGTCAAAACTTCCTTCATTGGCCGTTAATCCGTTTACTCGATAAGCCCAACCGTCCATGTATTCCCATGGTTGGCCTGTTCCGTCAGTATTTATGTCACCAAACACATCTATTACTTCGCCATCACAAAATAGCTCTACCGCGTCATCACCATTTATTGCTAATGCGCCTGACGTGAAGTCTGGAGCAAAACCAAAAAACGTTGTGAAACCCGTTGATTCAGATGCAACATAGATGAAGCTGCCTGCTGATGCCGACGTGCCAGCTGGGAAAGTGAACTCTTCACCATCAGTGCCGCCGCCGTTATTAGCAGAACCAACACCACATTGACCTAAGTCAGCAATGTCAGAGCCTACATATATTTCAATGGCTTTTGGAATGCCACCAGATAATGAACCATCAACTGCACCGGTAATAAATAGTGAAACTGATTGAGTGAAAGTTTGTACTGGAATTGCTGTATCTGCAGTGGCATTGCTGGTGGCACCGTCAAGTGCATTTTTACCACTAAATACCCATTCGTCAGCATTATAAACGCCGCCATTTACCGTTGAGTTTGCTTTGCGAGCAGCCCAACCGTCCATGTATTCCCATGGTTGACCTGTGCCATCAGTATTGATGTCACCTAATACGTCAACAACCTCGCCATTACAAAATAGCTCTAACGCGTCGTCACCATTTATGTTAGCTGCGCCGGCTGTGTAATCAGGAGCAAAGCCCATAAATGCTTCAAACTGCGAAGCTTCAGACGCAAGGTAGATATACTCACCTTTTGTTGCACTGTCCGCAGGGAAAGTAAACTCTTGACCGTCAGAGCCACCACCATTATTAGCAGAGCCAAAACCACAAACACTTAAGTCTGCGATGTCTTGAGTTACAAATATCTCAACACCTTTTGGTAATCCACCTGATAGAGGACCGTCATACGCCGCTGAAATAATCAGGGGAGCAGAAGTTGGTGTGGTTGGTGTCTCTGGGTCTGTTGGTTCTTCAGGATCCGTTGGCTCTTCAGGATCAACCGGGTCAATTGGATCCGTCGGCTCAGTTGGTTCATCCGCACAAGCCGCTTTAGGGAATACCGACTCAACCCACTCTGGGTGATCAATAAACGGGTTACGGTTACCTTGATACTCGTATATAACGTTGTTACGGTTTGCCTCAAAAGCATCAACTGGATCTGCTTCATGCCACTCTAATAAACGACAAAGCTTACCTAACAGTGGCTCACCAGTAGAGGTGATTTGATTAACAACCGTTAAGTCTGGTGTTGAATCAAAACCTTCATATCGAGTGTCCATGTACAACACCATTCTTGCTACGTCACCTTTTACCGCATCACGAGGTTCAAAAGAGTTTGAATCGTAACGGTTTGATGGTGCTTCAGGAAGAGGGTTGTCACTGTTGTCAAAGTCGAGGTTGCTGCGGGAGGAATTGATAGAGATGTCAGAAGGGCGGAGGTGGTGTATGTCAGAGTAGGCTTCTAAAGAGGAGGAAGGAAAGCCGTGGCTCTTGGCCCAAACATGTTCTCTATTCCAATTGTCGGGATTGGTACTTTGCGAACCGCTGCCGTTTGATAATTTTGGAATGGATATGCCTTTATAAAGCAACATTACATTATCCGGGTTAGATGGGTCTTCATCAGTTTTGGTTAATGCGCTCCATACTTCAGAGTAGGTAAGCCGCTTATGATTGGCGCTAATGGCGGAAGAAAGCAAAGATTTAATTTGTTGCTGACTTTGGCCGCTATTAATAGCGTTAATAACGTCGCTGTAATAGTCGCTGTCTATGTAGGTTGCTGAATCAGCTACCTTATCCAGATCTGGACAGTTAAAGCACGGGGAATTTATATCGCTAGCTTGCGTATTAGCTGAGACCAAGCAAGCGAACACCGTTAAACTAAGGTATTTCATCTTATTATTTTCCTGATTTTTAGAGGAATTATTGTTTTGTAGCGCTTAATTTTACGGCACTTATGTTACCGTTTTTTTAAAGGTACAGGTACAGGAAATTAAAGATTTATGAAGCGCAGAGTTTTATGAAAGATAGTTTCACCGAAGTTCTTTATTTACAAAAAAAGATAGTAATGAGTGGTTTTTTACGTAAAACCCTGTCGGATCAATACAAAACTGTTCTTTTTAAATTTAAGTTGTTTTTAAGCTTAAGTGGATAATTGAGATATGTTGAGTTTAATTTACGATTCAGTCGTTTGAAGCATGAAGTAAGAGTTAATTATGTAAATACGGATATATATAAAACATCCCTGTTTTATATATTTTATGCCGTCACTAAAAGTTAAAAGCTAGCAACTACCTTTACCGCGCCGCCACCATCACCTTGGATATAGCCAATCATATCAGGGTTTTTTGAAACCATATCAATTACCGCAGCATCATTATCTACCTTTTTAGGCGGTGTGCCTTTTCCAGTAAATACAAGTTTTGACCAGTAAGCTTTAAGTTGGCTACCAGAGCGACTTAAAACTTTATCGTTAAACTCATTGGTTACGGCTGAACCCTCAGCTTGATCAATAGGTGTTACTGCTCCGCCACCAGGAAAAGACTTTGCTTTACCTAAGAATATTCTAGAGATGGCCGTTTTATCAAGTGCATCTGCATTCGACGGGTGTACTACTACATTAACAGCCAAAACATTTGAGCTAAATAAAGCAAGCACTAACGCAATTGTCGATTTTTTCATACAACCTCCTTAAAATACAACGTCAACAGCAAATGCAATAGAATCAGCATCCCAAGCATCGTTGTAGTCGTTGTCAACGCTTGTGTATTGAACCTTAAAGGCAGCACTTGGGTGGAAGTTATAACGTACACCTACTGATGTTGCCGTGTATTCATCACGGTTTGTAGCATTTACTATTGCTTGAGTAGCAATGTTTACTGGAATGCCATCATATGCAGTACCTAAAGCAGGAATTACGGTGCCAGGCATTGCCGCTGCAATACTTGAATTCGCAGGCGTTTCAAAGCTTTCAAACATAACAAAAGGCATGGTTTTTTCATTTACACGATAACCAAAACTAATATAGCCACCTTTGTCTGCTTCTTGCAGAATTGAGTCGTCTGTATTGCTTTCAGAGTACTCTGCAATAATTGACCAATTTTCATAATCAATATTAAAGCCGGCACCTATAAATGTACCTGTATCACCATCAATACGAAGCTCATCAGCGGCAGATTGCGACGCACCTAAAGCTTGTGCAAGACTAGCAAATGACTCAATGCCCGCCACTGGAATGTTAATTTCACCAGATATATAGGTAAAGTAGCCGCTAAACCACTCTCTGCTAAAGCTTGTAGCTAAGCCGAACATGTTGTTCAATGAACCATCTGTTGGAGAGGTTGTTTTGAAGAACGTATCGGAAAGCTCACCAAACATAAAGTTGAATGAGAAGTCCCACTCGCCAATTAGTTTATTGTGTACAACACTAACGCCGTCGTAGTTATTGAATGGCAGACTATACATAGCACCTGCTGGTCTTACCCAAGGGTATGCATAACCAACATCTAAATAATCTGAATATAGATAAAAAGGAATACGAAGTCGTCCAGCTCTTACTGTTGTGTAGTCGCTTGCTTCATATGAGATATATGCCCAAGAAAACTTCGTATCAAAGTTTTCGTTACCTTGAGCAACAATTTGTGCAGTTGCTGAAAGACCATCACCTAAATCACTCATTGCTTGAAGAGCAAAAATTGACTCATTTTTGAATGAAAGGTCATTATCATAACCAAGGTAACTCTCGTTATCGCTAAGAGTTTGTCCCGCAACTATCGACGCAAATCCATTGAAGCGAATGTCGGCATTGGCATTAAAACTAGCGGTGGATAAGGCTATAAGCCCAATTGGAAAACCAAGTTGCAATACTTTTTTCATAGTACCCTGTCTCATTGTTGTTAAATACAATGAAAGTGTAGACGACACTAGAGAATTTGCTTAAAAAACAGTGAATCAAATAAAAAAAAGCCTCAAAAGAGGCTTTTAAATGTAAAAAAAAGGTTGTTCTAGGCGCTTGGTTCAAGTTCACATTCGCCCAAATTATACATACCTAATAAGTATAAAGTTTCCCTATTTGGATACAGTAGTAACGTTATCTAACCTGGCCTTCACCTGTAACTACAAATTTTTCTGCAGTTAAAGACTCTAAACCCATAGGGCCGTAGGCATGCAGTTTTGTTGTCGCAATTCCTATTTCAGCTCCAAGGCCTAACTGAGAGCCGTCAGAAAAGCGTGAGCTTGCGTTAACCATAACAACCGATGCATCCACGGCAAGTTGGAACATTTGCGCTGTTTTTTCATTCTCAGTACAAATTACTTCCGTATGGTGGCTACCAAACTCATCAATATGATCAAGGGCTTGCTCAAAGCTATCTACCGTTCTGATGGCAATCTCAAGACTTAAATATTCTTGTCCAAAATCAGAGTAAGGTAAAAGAATAGGGCTTAAGAAAAAACCATGTGAGCGCTGACAAGCATTCACTTTTACGCCTTTTTCTTGCAACATTTTTGCTGCTATTGGCAAAAAGTCTTCAGCGATATCAGCATGCACCAGTAAACCTTCAAGGGCATTACAAACACCTGTTCGCTGAGTTTTACCGTTCTCTAAAATTCGAAGTGCTTTTTCAAAGTCGGCATCTTTATCAACGTATAAGTGACATACACCTTTAAAGTGCTGAATGACTGGTATTTTACTGTTATCACTAACAAATTTAATTAAGCCTTCACCACCGCGAGGAATAACTAAATCAATGCTGTCTACCTGAGAAATTAACTCTAGTACTAGCTCTCGAGCAGGGTCGTCAATAACCGCTACAAGCTCTTTAGGTAAGTTATGCTCTTCTAGTGCCTTATGCATTGCTGCAGCAATAGCCAAACTTGAATTTAATGCTTCTTTACCGCCTCTTAGTACAACGCCATTACCAGATTTAAAACACAATGCGCCGGCATCGGCTGTTACGTTTGGTCGAGATTCATAAATCATACAAATAACGCCGAGTGGAATACGCATTTTCTCTATTTCTAAACCGTTAGGTCTAGTGGTGACGGCTTTTCTGCTACCAATTGGATCATCAAGAGCAACAATCTCTTTAATGCCAGTTACCATGTCATCAATACGTTCTGAATTTAACGTTAAGCGGTCAACAAACGAAGCTTCAAGTTCCATATCAGCTGCATTCTTAAGGTCAATTTTATTTGCCTCTAAAATAGCTGGTTGCGCTTCTTTGATATTTTTAGCCATGGCTAGTAGTACAGCGTTTTTTTCTTGCTCTGACAAAATTGCTAGTTTTTTTGACGCAGATTTTGCAGCTTGTGAAATTGTTTTAATATAGCTCATTAGGCCTCCTTTAATACGGCAATGTTCTTATCTTCGATAAGTGACTCAATAGTTGGAAACGCAGTTTCGTTCGGCTCTTGCTGGTCAGAAATATAAGACATTAAGCAACTACTATAATTGGCAACGCCTTTTGCGACTCGGTTACCATTCTCTGTTTTAACTAAAACGGTATCACCAATATTAAAGTTGCCTTTTACATCAACTAATTGGTCGCTCGATAGCGTCTTTTCATCGTCAAGTACACATACTGCACCGCGTTGATCGACAATAATTTCGCCTTGCGCTCTTGTTGTATGAGTCAACCAATGCAAATCATCCTGCATTGGATTTTTATATGGTGTAAACACAGTTCCAGGATTTTCACCTCGAACTAATTTTGAGAAAGTCTCCGCCTCAAATCCATTAACAATGTAAGTTGTAATGCCATGAGCAGTTGCCTTTTCGGCAGCTTGGAGCTTAGTTAACATACCGCCAGTTCCGGTTGAACTAATAGCGCCTCCAGCCATTTCTTTGATGTTTTCAGTTATTTCACTTACAACACTAAGTAATTCTGCATCTTCATGTATTTTAGGGTTCTTGTTATAAAGACCATTAATGTCAGAACACATGATTAAGGCGTCTGCTCCAGCCGCCGCTGCCACCATTGCAGATAAGTTGTCATTGTCGCCAACTTTTAAACCGTCGGTTGTGACCGTGTCATTTTCGTTAACAATCGGCATTACGCCGTGTTCTAAAGACGTCATGATCGTGTCGCGAATACTGTGATAACGCTCTTGGTCGCGTAAATCACCATGTGTTAGTAATATTTGTGCAGTATGGAAGTCAAATAAACGATCCCATGTCGATACCATTTCAGACTGGCCAGCAGCTGCCATGGCTTTCTTTAATGCTAGCGAAGGGTTGTCAGGGTTTGAAAAAACGTGACGTCCTGCCGCCACTGAACCCGAAGAAACTAGCACAACCTGCTTACCTTGCTTTCTACATTCAATAATAAACTGGGCGATTGGAAATAATTGGTGTGCACTGCAACCGTTCCCACTAGGAGCGATTAACGCGCTACCTACTTTAAGAACTATTCGGTTCCAGTCATTCCAAGAATTTGTATTCATTACGTATATCCTATTGCTCGAATCAGGTTGTAAAGTATACGGATAAATAATTAGAAGTCTAATCATTATTGTACTAATCATATTTTGACTACTTATAGTTACTATCACGCCTCTTTATAGTTATCAGTATAAATTGGCCTTTAACTTCTCTTGAAAGCTAGGCTGTATCGCTATTTCGCTGCTTTTCTGGGTTATTAATATCGCCGTGAGGTCAGGTTTAAATGAATAGGTAGTCATGTAAATTTAAGGGAAGGAGAAAAGGAAGGAGCAAAACGTAGGCTAAAAAAAACCGACAATGAAGTCGGTTTAATTAGAGATGAAAGTATCTATTTTATTTTGGTGTAATATCACCAATGTTTAAAATAGGTGCAGCATCTAAGTCATTCGCATCCATCATGTTTGCAACACGCTGAACGCTTGAGAGTAAAAGAGACTGCTCCCAATCTTCTAGCGTACTAAACTTATCGATAAAGCTATCTTCCATTGATCTTGGTGCACTTTTAAGTGTGCTTTTACCTAAGTCAGTTAAATATAAAGCTATACGTCTACGGTCAGACTCACTTCTAACTCGCTCTACCATACCTTTACTTTCCAGGCGGTCTAGAATACTTGTCACCGTTGCTTGGCTCAGGTTTACAATATCTGATACTTGTTTAGCAGTAATGCCAGGATCAGCGCCCAACTCTTGAATAACTAAAAGTTGAGGGCCAGTAATGCCAACATCTTTACTTAGTTTTTTTGAGCGTAAATCAATGGCGCGAATGACGCGCCTAATAGCTACAAGTAACTCTTCGTACTTTTCCAAATTAAACCCTACCTACAATCTTTTTACTTATGTCTTATTCGTTAATGATGCTTTGAGTTTTGTCGAATTGACTCAAGGTCTTTTCGCTTGGCTCATCAGTCATTAAACTCACTGCGTATATCGCAATAGATGAAACGATGAATCCTGGTAACAACTCATAAAATACTGAGCCTAAAGCATCGCCATTGGCTAATACAGGCGCGTGTTTCCAGAATATTACCGTAATTGCGCCCGCTAATACACCCGCAATAGCTCCTTGGTTAGTCATTCGCTTCCAAAGTAACGCAAATAATACCACTGGGCCAAACGCCGCACCAAATCCTGCCCAAGCACTAGATACGATATCTAAAACTCCGCTATCAGAATTAAAGGCAACACCGGTAGCAACAGCGGCAACCAACACAACACATAAACGACTGGCGAATAGTAACTCTTTGTCAGAGGCTTCTTTGTGGATGAAAATTCGGTAGCAGTCTTCAACTAATGAACTAGATGAAACCAATAATTGTGATGAAACCGTACTCATAATCGCAGCAAGAATTGCAGCTAATAACCAACCCGCAATAAGAGGGTGGAAGAGGATTTGTGATAGTAATACAAAAATGGTTTCCGGATCGTCAATCGCAACATTGTACTGCTGGGTATAATGCAATCCTACGATGCCTGTTAACACAGCGCCAATAATAGTCACTGTCATCCAGGACATACCAATATTCTTTGCAGTTTTTACATCTTTATGTGAGTTGATTGCCATAAATCGGACAATAATGTGAGGCTGACCAAAGTAACCAAGACCCCAAGTCATTAAACTTAGTACACCAATCCATCCTAGTGCATCTTTGCTGGCGACTTCTGTGACAAAATCGCTCGTGATCATAGAGGTAATGCCAGATAAATTATCAAGTTGACCCATGGCAAATAGTGGCACCATAGCAAGGGCGATAAACATGATACAGCCTTGCACAAAGTCCGTTAAACTTACCGCTAAAAAGCCACCTAATACTGTGTATAAAATGACAACTGAAACGGTAATTAGTACACCGGTTTCGTAACCAAGATCAAAACCGCTTTCAAATAACTTACCACCTGCAACTAAGCCCGAAGAAGTATAAAGTGTGAAAAATAGGATGATAACTAAGGAAGCAATGATTCGAACTGAACTGTTGTTTAATGAGAAACGTTTAGAAAAGAACTCAGGAATAGTTAAGGAGTCGTCAGCTACTTCTGTATAAACACGTAGCCTAGGAGCAACTAAGATGTAATTTATGTAGGCACCAATTAGTAAACCTAATGCCAACCAAACGCTGTCTAAACCATTTATAAAGGCGGCGCCAGGCAAACCCATTAACATCCAGCCGCTCATGTCCGATGCACCAGCAGATAACGCCGTTACCTTTGGACTAACGTTACGCCCACCAAGTAAATACTCGCTATTGTCAGACGTTGATGTGCGCATTGCATAAAAGCCAATCGCTAGCATCAACACGAAATACAGTAAAATTGATAAAAATGTAAAACTAATCAAGGGACACCTTTATTATTAGAGTTCTAATGTTTATAACTAAAATTTAATTGGCGACGAGGGTAGCATGTACGACTCAAAAAATCGAATTTCGCTTACTTTTCCTGCAGTAATATCTGTATGTAGCGTATTTGGGAAGATTTTTGAATGAAAGTGTAGGTAAGTAGTACATGAAAAATAATTCTAACACTAAGTATTTACGCCTAAAAATCTACACCTAAGAATTTACACCTAAAACTCTACACCTAAGTTTTTTACCTTTAACTAGCCATCACTAGCTAATTTTAGCTAATGATGGCTGGGCTAAATCGCTTTTCAGCCTCTTCTTGATAGTCCTCTGGCGTCGGGAGCTCATTAAATAGGGTCTCAATTTTGTCTTTCATTAACGCGCCAATGATTTCACTATCAAGTATTACATCGCCCAACTTACCGCTAACTAACTTCTCTAGCACATTGTGAACGGCACATTTGATTTTCCACAGCTCTGCATCTGTAATTAACCCAACATAATTTAACGTGGCTACGGCTTCAACATGTTCGGTTATAGACTTAACGTAAGGAGAAATATATACCCAACCTTTGTTTTTAATTAAAGACTGACAAATGTAAATTTCATGGTGAATATTATGTAAATATTTAGCGATAACTTTAGCGTCCCTATCGTGTCGAAACTTAATCGTTAAGGACTTGTTATGTTCAATATCTTGTTTCCAAGAGTCTATGACATTAAACAAGCGAGTTTCATGCGGTAGTTTGTTATCAAAGTTAATTATGTCGACATAAATGTTTACTTTGGTATTTAGGATTTTGTCCGCTTGTTCAACCAAGCTAATCAAAGCTTTTGCGCTAGACTCCAGCTCAAAATTGGTATGCGAACGATTAAGCAGTTCATGATTAGAGTCGGCCAATTTATTTTGTACATGAGCTGATTTATCAATTGCAAGTCGAAGTAATCGGGTTTGTTGTATTTGAAATCGAATAGTAAAAATTAGCAGTATTGCAACAAACAGCCCAAACAGCGGCGATAACCAGCCCCCAAAAAACTCGCCAATTTGACCAATTTGATTTGGAGAAACAACGCCATAAGTAAAGAATAGATAGGCAAGTGCAGCCACGGCTAGAGGTATAAAAAGAAATCCTAAGATCAATACCAGCGAGAAATTTCGCTCATCCTTGGCACTAATATTAGTTAATTCAGTTTTAGTAAACGAACCCATATCGGTTAAAAGTCCATATTAAAAATTAATGGAGACTAAAATACAGACATTAACCGAATCAGGCAATGCAATTTTTAACGCGATAAACTGTTCAGAGCACTCAGCTAATTGAACTTATTGTTGCTGTGATAAGCTTTGGTTTCTAGTTTGTTCTTCTAGGTTTTCGACCCACATTATAGTGGCACCACAAATAGCTGCAGGCATCACAAATAGATTAATGAAGGGTAAGGTTGTCAACACAGAAACTGTAGCGCCAAAACCAAAACAAGCACTCTTATTTTGACTTAAAATATATCGCATAAAGTCAAAACTATAGCGATTGTTATCAAAGGCGTAATCGCAATATTGAATTGCTAAAACCCAGGCAATAAAGGCAAACCAAATTAACTGTCCAATAATTGGGAAAAACCACCCAATTAGAAAAAAGCCAACCATTCTAGGCAAAAAATAAACAAGCTTTTTCCATTCTCGTTTTAACGTGTGTGGTGTTGCTTTTATTAAAGCTGCTAAGGAATCTTGACGCGGAGCCTGACCAGTTAAATGCATTTCAACTCGTTCAGCAAGTACACCATTAAATGGTGCGGCAATCCAATTGGCAACCGTGGTAAAAAACATACCAAACAGTAAAACCATCAGCAAAATAACAAAAGGATAAATAATAAACTCTAACCAGCTTAACCAATCTGGAATTTGTTCATGCAACCAAGCTATGTTGGTCCCTAAAACATCAAACAAATAATAGAAACCGCTGAGAAACAAAATAAAATTGACTATCAAAGGTATTAATATGAAGCGTTTCAAACCTTTAGTCTTTAATAAACCAAAGCCACGAAAAAAATAACTAACACCGTCACCAACTGTCATCAAAAAAAACCTCAAACAAACTTTATTTTACAAAGTCTTAAGTATAAAGTTGTTTGCCTACTAAGCAAGCCGCCAGTTGTTACAAATTACAACAAAATTTGCTATCGTTTAGCCCTATAAAAATAACTATAATCAAGTATCAATTTTAAATGCGCTTAAAACATATAAAACTCGTTGGATTCAAGTCATTTGTTGATGCGACAACCGTCCCTTTTCCTCAACAGATGACGGCTATTGTTGGACCTAATGGTTGTGGTAAATCGAATGTAATCGACGCGGTTCGCTGGGTGCTTGGTGAGAGCTCGGCAAAAAACCTCCGCGGTGATGCCATGACCGACGTTATTTTTAATGGCTCAACTAATCGCAAACCTGTATCTCAAGCCAGTGTTGAGTTAGTTTTTGACAATACAGAGGGCAAGTTACAAGGCCAACTGGCGGACCGAAGCGAAATTTCAATAAAGCGCTCGGTAACAAAAGAAGCGGTTTCAACCTATTTTCTTAATGGAACAAAGTGTCGACGTCGTGATATTACCGATATTTTTCTAGGTACAGGTTTAGGACCTCGCAGTTACGCCATCATTGAACAGGGCATGATTTCAAGACTTATAGAGTCAAAGCCTCAAGAGTTACGTGTATTTTTAGAAGAAGCCGCAGGCATATCAAAGTATAAAGAGCGCCGTAAAGAAACGGAAACCCGTATTCGTCACACCAGAGAAAACCTAGAACGACTCGCAGATGTACGCGAAGAACTTGGTACACAACTAGACAAATTAAAAAAACAAGCGGCCACAGCAAGGCGTTTTAAAGAGTTAAAAAAACAAGAACGTCAGTATAAAGCAGAGCTAGCCGCGTTAAAGTGGCATAAATATAACGAGCAATTTGACTTTCATACTAAGCAACAGCGTCTTAAAGAAACAGAATTAGAAGCCTTTGTAGCACAGCAACGAGGTGGTGAACTTGGGTTGTTAACCAAAAAAGAACAACTTCAAGAGCTCACTGAGCAAATTCAAAAGAGCCAACAGCTTGTTTTTCAGGCCGGCAATACAATTACAAAATTAGAACAGCAAATTGTTTTTGAACAGCAAAATAAGTCGCGTTATCAAGAGCAGCTCAATCAAATTGAAACCAGTTTAACGGAAAACCAACAGCATTTAGTTGTTGAGCAAACGTCCTTTGATGAAATAAGTGAACAACTCCTTTCGTTTGAGCCAGAGCAAGAATTACTGCATGAAAAACTAGCCCAAGCAGAGCAAAACCTCTTTGATCTTGAGCAACAGTACGAGCGTTATCAACAAGGCGTAAACACTGGCGTCCAAGCACTCGCAAAGGCACAGCAAGCGATAAAAATAATAGATACAAGGTTGCATCATCAGCAACTGGAACTGTCTAAAAATAATCAAAAACTAAGTGGTTTAAAAATAGAATTGCATGACTTATCTAGTCACGATTTAGATAGCCAAGTGTTGAAGCAAGAAACCCAACTCAGTGAATTAAAAAGCTCTATTAACTTGTTGTCTGAGCAATACGCAGAAGCCGCGCTAAAAGACGATCAGCATCAACAAAGTCGTCAAGAAGCAGAAAGCAATTTACAACAGACCATTCGCCAGCAAGAACATTTACAGATAAAACTGGAACAACTTGAACAGTGGCGACGTGAGCTCTCAAGTAGCGAATCAGGTTCTAATAATAATGAGTTACCAACAAAAGGTTTGTTATTAGCGCAACTTAAAGTAGCCACGCAGTGGCAAAATGCAGTGGAGCAGCTTCTTAGTCATCAAGGTGAGGTGATGTTAATTGACTCGTTACCTAGTCATGAACTGGCAAGTTCTGGTCAATATGTAAGTGACAGCAAAAATGTAGCGGTTCAACCAGGAAGTGTGATGTCGGTGATCAGCGATGGTCAAGCACCGCTATGGTTTAATAAAGTCGCAATCGCAACATCGTTAGAGCAGGCAAATCAATTACTTAATAATAAAACCTGGGCGGCAGTTATATTGCCATCTGGGCAACTAATTGGTGAAAACTGGACAGGACTAGGTGGTCCATTAGGAAAGGGCGATTCCAGTACGTTAAAACGGCTAGCCGAAATAGAAACAATAAAGAGTTCACTAGCAGATATTGAATTGCAGGTTTTTGATAAGAAAAATATTTTAGAGCATACGCTAACCGAAACAAAAGATTCGCAAACCCATTATCAGGCGGTAAAAGCAAAACTTGAGCTGGAAAAGCAAGCGTTACAAAAATTAGAATTGGAATCAAAATTTGCTCAACAACAGGCAATACAAACGAAACAGCAGCAAAGCAAATTACAGAGCCAAATTGTAGAAACGGAATTGCAAATTGAAGAGTCAAACTTGTCCATAGAGGTTTTGCTTGAAGAGCAATTGATGGCACAAGAGCAGGAAATAGAAGTGCAAACGGCAGCGGAATCAACAGAAAGCCAAAAGACCGAACTTCAAAACCAAGTTGCAAATGCGAAAATGGCGTTGGAAAGCGTAAAACAAGAGTCTCATCAAGCGTCGTTAAAGCTACAGTCTTTGCAAAATACCAAAACAAATTTACAACAAAATATACAACGAGCTAATCAGCAAATTACACAGTTAAAACAACGTCAAAAAGACATCGCTAACACTAGCCAAAATGAAGCTGACAATGATTTACTCAATGAACAACTTGAGCAAGCGCTGGTACAGAAACTAGAAGCAGAAGAGAAACTACAAGCGTTGCATGGCTTAGCAGCCCAGGTTGATGAAGAAATTAAAGAGTTAGAGTCTGGTCAGTCTGGAGTAATAGCCAAACTAGACAAGATGCGCGACGCAATATCAGATATCAAAATGGACGCTGAAGGGGCAAGGATCCGAGCTCAGAACATGCTGGAGTCACTAAAAGATCAGGAACAAGCATTAAAGCCATTGTTAGAGAATATGCCAGAGGAAGCTGAAGAGTCACTGTGGAGTGACAACCTTGAGAAAGCGTCGAACTCTATTCAGCGTTTAGGAGCAATAAATTTAGCGGCTATTGACGAATATGATGTTCAAGCTGAGCGAAAAGGCTATTTAGACGAGCAGTACACCGATTTAACTAACGCTTTAGAAACGTTAGAGTCTGCAATTCGAAAGATTGATCGAGAATCACGTAGTAAATTTAAAGAAACATTTGATAAGGTAAACGAAGGCTTACAAACCTTATTCCCCAAAGTATTTGGTGGCGGGGCGGCTTATTTGGAACTAACAGGCGAAGATCTACTCGAAACTGGGGTTTCCATCATGGCTCGACCTCCAGGTAAGAAAAACTCGACAATTCACTTGCTTAGTGGTGGCGAAAAAGCGCTGACCGCATTATCATTGGTGTTTTCTATATTTAAGCTAAATCCGGCGCCATTTTGTATGCTAGATGAAGTTGATGCCCCTCTTGATGATGCAAATGTGGGACGATTCTGTAAACTGGTGAACGAAATGTCGGAATCGGTACAGTTTATTTATATAAGTCATAATAAAGTAGCAATGGAAATGGCGACTCACCTAACAGGTGTAACAATGCAAGAACCTGGGGTTTCTCGATTGGTCGCAGTGGATATTCAACAAGCAGTAGAAATGGCAGATGCCGTTTAGTGCAATGGAACGTAAAAAAGGTTTTTAATTAACATGGCAGAAGAACTTAGGTTAGCACTTATTTTATTAGGATCATTGGCTATTGGTGCCGTGGTACTTCATGGTATTTGGACAGTGCGTAAAAACGTTAATGAAGAACGAAAGCTGCAGGCCCAAGATGCAGAGCCTGAAGAAATTGTATTAAATGATGAAGAGTTAGAAATACAGTCGCTTAAAATTAAGCAAATGGAAATGGACTTTAATACACTAGCCAGTAGCGGCGATAGCCAAGGCTTGCCGGTTGTAGATGTGGACGTTGATTCTATTTATCAGGAAAACAAAGAGCACCTTACAAATATAGAAGTAGAGCCACAAGTTGAAGCCGGATTAACTCAAAACACTGATGGTCAAGATGTTCATGAGCGTGAAACATATAATGAAAATCAAGGTGTATTGTTAGATGACGATATGCCAAGTTTTTCTGCTGTGGACTCTGAACGCACAGAACCTTCGTTTAGTGACTCCGCTGTTCATGGTATATCCGCTCATGAATTATCAGGCAATGAATCGTCAACGAGTGAAAACTTTGCTTTTGAATCAAACGCTGCGTCTAAGCCAAGCAAACCAGCTGAGCCAGAAAAAAGCGAAGTGCTTATCTTATACGTAGACAAACCTGAAGGTGAAGCTATAGACGGCGCCAAGCTGCTACCTATTTTATTAACGCTCGGCTTTAAGTTTGGTGAAATGGACTTTTTCCATCGCCACGAACAAAGCTCTGGGCATGGCGAAATATTATTTAGTCTAGCGAATATGTATAACCCTGGAACCTTTGATATAGACAATATGGAGCAGGTTACCACGAGAGGTTTGAGTATCTTTATGACATTGCCAAACGCTGGTGAAGCTTTACAGACCTTTAATATGATGCACAACGCAGCGAAAAAGATTGCCGATGAATTTGGTGCAAATGTGCTGGATGCAAATAGAGAACGCTTAGACGTATTAAAAGTAAGACACTACGTAGAGAAAATTAGGAAGTTCTAACGCTGAAGGATTCGCGACGAAGGTATAAAGTGAAGTCTTTATACCTTTTTAAGCCTTTAGAAGGTTAAGGCGTTAAGCTTTTATACCTTTAGTTAAGCTTGGTCCAGAACGTTTCTGACCGTATGCATCATAAGTTGTATTCTTACTACCACCTATTAATAACTGCTTAACTTGCTCAATAACTACTTCGTTTTGTTTAGCTGTTAAATAAATAACTTCATTCTGAGTTTGACACTCTTCTAAAAGCTCAGTGATCGAACTTTTTACAGAATTTTGAGTATCACTCTTTTCAATATTAACGGCCTCAGGATGGCTGCTAATTTGTTGATCATTCTGTTGAATGGCAACTAACAATTTTTCTTTGTCTTTCGACATTTCTACAAGCACACTACCATTTCTGTTTTTAACAGCGTCTAGTTCTTTATCGAGTAAAGATTTTAGCTGGTTCAATGTATTTAGCTGTGTATTTAGCAACGCATCAATTGAACTCATGTTAGTTTGCTCATTTGTCATTTTATAAATCAAACTCAAAAGCTGACAGCTTTTCCGCTAGCTTGTCATAGTTAATCTTATATTCGCCACCGGCAATGGCTTTTTTAATATCATCAATTTTTTTGCGATCAAAACTCTCAGACTCTGAAATTTTCTTCTGCAAATCTTTTAATTGTTTTGCTTGCGGTGTTAGCGCCACTGAGTCTTTTTCAGCAGATTTAGAACTGCTAGATTGTTGCGACGACTTAGCGACAGAATCCTGCTTCGCTTGCTCAAGTTTTTGATTTTGAGACTGATAAACAGAATTGTTATTTCCGCTTACTGATTTGTTATTTACGTTATTTACCATAAATCACCCGAACTATAAAATTTCTCTGTCATTGGTATCGGCATCTGTGCCCAATACTTTAACATTTTTTACAGTTTTATAAATATTTGTCTAAGGTCGCCAATTACACCTTTAACTATACGTTCAGAGGAGTTGTTCTGGACTTGAATAGATTGGCCAAAGGAACCATTTTCTAATGCTGTACCAGAGGTTTTTATCGTTAGGTTATTATAGTCTGCAATAATTGCGACGCTATCGCCTTTGCACACTAAACATACGTCGCTACCAGAAACTTGAAAACCCCTTGTGATATTTCTCATCGCACGTCCACCAACAATATTGCTCATTGAGTCAGTAGATTTAGCTCTAACTTTATTTCTATCAACCAACGCAGTTTCAATCATATCCGATGAAATCACTTCACCTTTTGCAATATGAGTAGTTGTGACTATAGTTTCTATGTATTCGTATACTCTTACTTGGACATAAGCTTTCCAAGACGCGCCTTCATCAAAGCAGCTAGCCTTAATGGGGAAATGTCGAGTAAAGCGTTGTCTACTGGGCATGTCAAACTGTAATTCAGATTGACAGTGCGAAATCCGTATTCGGCTATCAAGAGGCATTGCTTTAACGGTAATGTTTGGCGTATTGTTCGGGTTTACTTGGTCCTGAACAAATTCAGAAACTTGTTGTAAAAGAGCATCATGGGCTAAAGAATTAGCGCTTTTAGCCGATACCGGAAACACGACAAAATTTAAAGTTATATTAAATAGAAGAATTATTAACAAATTTTTCAACATATTAATCGCCTTTTTACTATGCTGTAACTTATAGTTAAAGATATGAAATTATTGAATTTCGAAAACGCCGGTTTATTGACGGTAAATATCGATAACAGTTTATAAGTATTAGATAGCAAGTATCGTTCCTAGTTTTGGAGAAAAATTTATGGCGGGTATTCTTGACTCAGTCAATCAAAGAACCCAATTAGTCGGTCAGAACAGACTGGAGTTATTATTATTTAAGTTGAAAGGACGTCAACGCTACGGAATCAACGTATTTAAAGTGCGAGAAGTATTGCAATGTCCGCCTTTGACTTCGATGCCAAGACTAAACTCATTTGTTAAGGGTATTGCGCACATCCGTGGTCAAACTATATCGGTTATTGATATGGGACTTGCTACTGGCGGTCGATCTATTTCCGATGTAGAAAACAGCTTTATTATCATCACAGAATATAACCGAACCATTCAAGGTTTCTTAGTAGATTCAGTTGAGCGTATTGTGAATCTCAATTGGGAATCGGTTATGCCACCGCCGCAAGGTTCAGGGCGCAGCAACTATTTAACCGCCGTAACAGAGATTGATAAAGAATTAATAGAAATTTTAGATGTTGAAAAAATTCTAGAAGAAATCGCACCTTCAAGTACTAAAGTAAGTGACGGATTGATTTCTGATTCCGAAGAAATGAAGCAGGAATTGGGTGATAGGACTATTCTTATTGTTGATGACTCTTCAGTTGCAAGGAATCAGGTAAAACGCGCATTAGAAGCCGTTGGCCTACCAATTGTTGCGAAAAAGAACGGAAAAGAAGCGTTGGACTACTTGGTTGAAATTGGAGGAGACTGTAAAAACTCAGTTACTGAAAAAATTGGCTTGCTCATTTCGGACGTTGAAATGCCAGAAATGGATGGTTATACGCTTACAGCTGAAGTAAAATCTAGACCCAAACTTACTGATTTACATGTGATTTTACACACGTCGCTCAGTGGGGTATTCAACCACGCGATGGTAGAAAAAGTGGGAGCAGACGATTTTATTGCGAAATTTAACCCAGATGAATTAGCTGGTGCAGTTCAGAAATGGCTGCATGCAGATTAAACATTGAGGAAACGAATTAGAGTGTTTAATAGTGGGAAATAAAAATTTAGCTGATAATGAATACCGTACTTTTTGTGACTTTTTGGAACAGCAGTGCGGTATAGTATTGGGTGATAACAAAATGTATTTGGTTAAGAGTAGGCTGTCGCCACTTATGACCCGTTTTGATATTGAATCTTTAACTGAGTTAGTTAACAGAACGTTAAAACCAACAGAGCGTCAACTTCGCTCTGCAGTGGTAGATGCCATGACAACGAATGAAACGTTATGGTTTAGAGATACCTATCCATTTGAACTATTGAAGAATAAAATCTTTCCTGAGTTAGATTCAGGCAGAGGTGTAAAAATTTGGTCCGCTGCCAGTTCTTCTGGTCAGGAGCCGTACTCGATTGCCATGACAATTACAGAGTACAAGGCTAAACAAAAGAGTCGCAGCAACTTTTCTGTAGTAGGCACGGATATAAGCAATACGATGCTGGACCTTTGTAAAAATGCGGAATATGACAACTTAGCTCTGTCTAGAGGCTTGTCGGATGAAAGGCGTAAAGCGTTTTTTGAAGACAGCGGAAATGGCATGATGAAAGTTAAGGCAGATATTCGCCGCATTGTAAATTACAGACACATGAACTTATTAGACAACTACAGTTTGATGGGTAAATTCGACATTATTTTTTGTCGTAATGTTTTAATCTATTTCTCACCAGAAATAAAATCGCAAATTATTAACAAGTTTGCCGACCAATTAAATCCTAACGGTTTCCTTATCTTAGGTGCATCAGAATCCATGTCAGGCTTAAGTGATAAGTTTGAAATGATAAGGTGTAATCCAGGTATCATTTACAAGAAAAAATAAGCGCCAATAAAATTTGGCCTTTTTTTTGCATTTCTTTTGTCATATAGAATTTCCGCTGGTGGAGCACTTATGGCAATTAGTCTTGATAAAGCATTTGGTATACATCAACACGCACTTTTAGTTCGTTCTGAAAGAGCTGAGGTGTTGGCGAGTAATATCGCAAATGCAGACACTCCTGGTTATAAAGCAAAAGACATCGATTTTGCAGATGCTTTAGCGAATGCCCAAAAAAAGTCTGGCTACTCAATGAGTAAAACTCATGAAAAGCACTACGACTTATCCATCGACATTAATACAAGCGGAAAATTTCGTAATCCAATGCAGCCTGATACCGGAGACGGTAACAGCGTAGACGTGCAAATGGAGCGAAACCAATTTATGCAAAATACCATGGAATACCAAACAAGCTTACGCTTCTTAAATGGAAAAATTCAGGCACTTAATAAAGCATTAAGTGGAGGGCAGTAATCATGAGTTTATATAACATATTTAATGTTTCTGGGTCTGGCATGAGCGCGCAGTCTGTTCGCTTAAATACCACCGCTAGTAACATTGCCAACGCAAATACCGTTTCAAGCAGTGTCGATGAGACTTACCGTGCACGTCATCCTGTTTTCCAAGCAGAAATGAGTAAAGCACTGAGCGATCAGTCTGCAGGCGTCAATGTACTTGGCGTTGTAGAAAGTGATGCTCCGCTTAAAGTTGAGTACAGCCCAAATCATCCACTTGCTGATAAAGATGGCTATGTTTACAAACCAAATGTAAATGTAGTTGAAGAAATGGCTAACATGATTTCTGCATCTCGTTCTTATGAAACCAATGTTCAAATTGCCGACGCTGCCAAAACTATGTTGAGTAAAACATTGCAAATGGGCCAACGATAGGAAAATAAATAATGATTAATAATACTATTTCAAATCCTGCCGTTGACAATTTACGTTGGCAAGATGATGCCGTAACAACTACAGAAGTTAATGGCGAGTTGGGTAAAGAAGACTTTTTCAAATTGCTTACTACGCAATTGTCGATGCAAGACCCAATGAACCCGACAACCAATGAAGACATGATTGCTCAAATGACGCAGTTCACTATGGCTGAAGGTATTTCTGACTTGGGTGACCAAATGAGTCAGCTGACAGCATCAATGACGTCAAATCAAGCGTTAGAAGCTTCTTCTTTAGTTGGCCGAAATATTCTAACCGCTAGCCCTGTTGCCTATTCTGATGGCTCTGGGGTGAGTGGACAAGTTCCGTTACAAAGCTCCACCCAAAACGTGTTAGTTGAAATTAAACATGAAAATGGTGCGGCCATGGTTATCCCATACGGCAATCAAAGTGCCGGGATGATGGATTTTTCATGGGACGGTAAAGGACCAGATGGCGAAACATGGCCAGCAGGTCAATATGAAATTAGTGTAACAGGCTTACCTTCTGGCGCAGCAGAAGCGGAAAGTATGCCTGTATTAAGTTACGGCAACGTAAGTTCTGTAACTTTAGGCCAAAATGGCACAGGTCTTGAATTAAACATTCAAGGTTTAGGCTCAATCCGACTTGCTGATGTTTTAGCGGTTGGTGAATAGATTAGTAAAATAGGAGAATCCTATGTCTTTTAATATCGCCCTTAGTGGTTTAAAAGCAGCGCAAAAAGATTTAGATGTAACCGCGAACAACATTGCCAACGTTAATACGTATGGGTTTAAAGAGTCTCGCGCAGAATTTGCGGATGTATATTCTTCATCCATTTTTACTAACGCTAAAACGGCGAATGGTGAAGGTGTTTTGGTTAATGACGTCGCACAGCAGTTTGGTCAGGGTAGTCTGTTATTCACATCAAACTCGCTAGACATGGCAATTTCAGGTGGTGGCTTTTTTGCCATGACAAATGATTTGTTAAGCCGAGATATTACTTACACTCGTGCCGGAGCTTTTAAACTAAATTCCGAGAACTACATTGTAGATTCAAACGGCAGTTTCTTGCAGGGCTTTCCAGTAAATGATGACGGTTCAGTTAAGTCTGTTAGTTTAAGTACGACAAACCCGATTGAAGTTCCTGATACTGCCGGTGCACCTCAGCAAACAAGTCAAATTGATATGTCGTTTAACTTAGACAGTAACGAATTTCCAATTGACCCTACAACGTTTGACCCAACCGATACAAATACGTTTACGTCTTCTACTTCAACGGTTATTTATGACTCGTTAGGTAATAGTCGAATCGCTTCTGTTTACTATGTGAAGGCGGCTTCGCCAACGAACGTAGATGCAGCGGCAACGGCAGATGCGACATCGGCAACGGATGGTTTTGTTGGTGGTTTAGCAGCGGTTCCAGCGGCGGAACAGAACAACGCAAACAGTTGGATTATGTATGCAACTGTGACGGATGAGCAGGGCAATACGGTTCCTGTTGATTTACAAAATGATAATGTATTAGGTGCTACCGGCGTAACTTTTGAGTCACGTACTGGACAGCGCGGTATGTTATTACAGTTTGATAGTGCGGGTGCAGTTGTAGACTCAACTTTCCCATACCCACAAACAGAACGTTTAGGTGAAACGACTGCAGCAACAACGATTGCTCCAGCTCCAGTTGCTCCATATGACGGTGCCGGTGCAATAACTAACGGTGCTGATCCGGATCAACGTATTAACATTAATATGACGAACTTAAAGCAGTTCTCAGCGCCATTTGAAGTTTCAGCTCTAAGCCAAGATGGTAAAACTGTTGGTCGATTAACGGGTGTAACTATTGGTACTGATGGTTTAATCGAAGCTAAGTATTCAAACGGTGATTCGGTTCCAGTTACTAAAATTTCATTAGTTCGTTTTGCTAACGATCAAGGTTTAACTCAGATTGGTAATACGTCTTGGACGGAAAGCCAGGAGTCTGGCTCACCATTAGCTGGTGAAGCTGATTCAGGTACCTTTGGTCAGATTCGTTCAGGTACACTTGAGCAATCAAATACAAACTTAACGACTGAGCTTGTTGATCTAATTACCGCACAGCGTAATTACCAGGCAAACTCAAGAGCACTAGAAGTTAACTCAACGATTACGCAGGCAATACTGCAGCTTCGTTAAGGTAACTAAACAATTTAGCGCACGACTTTGGTTGTTGGCTTTACTACTAGGATTTAATCCAGAATGACTTTCGCCATGGAGGTGGGGTTGTTCAGTAAAGCCAAACAACCCACTTTTTTCAAAACTTCAAAACTTCAAAACTTCAAAACTTCAAAACTTCAAAACTTCAAAACTTCAAAACTCATAACTTCAAAACTCATAACTTTTGTTTTTCATTTGACGAGATTCAGCCTGCACTCGGTGGATCATTTTTCCTAAACTTTTATCTTTTGAGCGCTTTTCAGCAATAGTTGCGCTATTTAGCTCTTGCTCACGATGCAGCTTATTAAAGCTTTGTAAACGGCGGAGTTCTAGCTGACCATTTTCAATGGCTTTTTGAACGGCACAGCCGGGCTCATTATTATGAGAGCAATCACTAAAGCGGCATTTTTTAGCCAGGTTTATAATTTCACTAAAAGTTTCATTCACACCAGTTTCACAATCAACCAACTGCAGTTCGCGCATTCCTGGTGTATCGATAAAAATACCGCCAGAAGGTAACCATTTTAGCGAACGCGCCGTAGTGGTATGTCGTCCTTTACCATCGCTTTCTCTAATTTCAGCGGTTGCTTGAGCATTAATTCCCATCAAACCATTCATCAATGTTGACTTACCAACACCAGATGAACCCAACAAAGCTAAGGTTTTTCCAGCCTTACAATATGGTTCTAGCTGCTTTAAATCATTTGAGTCTAATGCATTAATTGCATGCACAATTATCAGTGGATTCAGCTTTTGAACTTGCTCAACAGACGTATCAATATCGGTGCACTGATCCGCTTTAGTAAGAATAATAATCGGCTCTACTTCAGCTTCTTTTGCTATTGCTAAATATCGTTCAATACGATTTAAACTGAAATCCGAATTAAGAGAGCTAACAATAAAAAGCCGATCCACGTTAGCGGCAATTAATTGACTATTTACTTTAGTGCCTGCTGCTTTTCGCTGAAACAAGGATTGTCTTTCCAGTACTCTTACCAATCTATTATTGGTGTCGTATAGCACCCAGTCACCCACACAAACCGGCACGTCGTTAGGGGTTGAAACTAAACTCAGTTGGCCTTTTTCCGTTAATAAAACATTACTGTTTCTATGCTGTTCAGAGATTCGACCTATCTGATACTGTTCAAACTCTTCAAGTGAAAGTTGTTGTTGAAAGTAAGGCCGCCAGCCCAGCTGATTTAAAGATGGAGTTGTTTCAGTGTTCATTTGCTTTCCGCAGTTAAAACTAAATGTTAATAAAAGGATGTTACAAAACTTAAAACTTAAAACTTAAAACTTAAAACTTAAAACTTAAAACCGTCAAGTGTCGATGATGAGTTTTCAATATCTAGATCTTAGATAATCCAAAAGTTAAAAATACGCAAGAAATAGCGTTCTAAAAAGTTAAATATTTATGACTATCAATTGAACAAGTCAGAGCAAGTTAGCTGTCAATCTCAGTGATTACGATTTCATACAACCAGGAAGCGATTTAAAGCACCAAAACTTGAAGATTGAACTAATATAAATTGACTTAATTAATGAACACTTAAGCTGAATTTGATAGACTCTCGCGCCTAAAAATTCGCTCAAAAACGGAGTTGTCATGTTTAACCTGATCACGAAAAGTGATTCAAACGTAAAAAATGACGTGTTGTCTGGTATTACCGTTGCGCTTGCATTGGTTCCAGAAGCCGTCGCCTTTGCTTTCGTAGCAGGGGTAGACCCAATGGTTGGTTTGTATGCCGCCTTTATGATGGGCCTTATTACTTCTGCAATTGGTGGCCGCCCAGGTATGATATCTGGTGCAACGGGCGCAATGGCAGTGGTTATGGTGGCACTTGTTGCCCAACATGGTGTTCAATACCTCTTTGCCGCGGTCATACTCGCCGGCATACTGCAAATACTGGCCGGGGTCTTTAAGCTAGGCAAATTCATTCGCCTGGTGCCATACCCAGTAATGCTCGGATTTGTAAACGGTCTAGCTATCGTTATTTTTCTTGCTCAAATGGGGCAGTTTAAAGTACTAGATGCTTTAGGTAACAGCGAGTGGATGTCAGGAACAGCTCTATACATCATGCTTGGTTTGGTTGTTTTAACAATGGCGATTATTC